>ENA-OQOA01000235-OQOA01000235.1-human-gut-metagenome-genome-assembly--contig:-NODE-235-length-28150-cov-4.569746_pt1 | contig 28150 bp, 31 predicted proteins | sample MGYA00242633_ERZ504888 | MGnify/ENA primary metagenome ERZ504888 (study PRJEB26092, sample SAMD00036372) | human gut metagenome | host: Homo sapiens | study: EMG produced TPA metagenomics assembly of...
ATGGAATTCGATCGTTGCTCACATGCTATCTTTCATTTTTTCTCTAAATACCTGAAGACTTTCAATCATAAAATTAAGAAAATTCAAGCTGGTGGACGTATGTTGGACGTTATTGGTTTTCAGGTTATGTTGCGGCAGACAGGAAATTATAATAAATACTCATACATGACCAACACTACTTACAGATCACAACTTGAAATTCTCTCGATCTGTAAGTATACAATTAATAATATAAGCAATTCCATCACGAGTATTCGCACGTGTCTGGTAAACACAGATATTGCGGATCATATCACAAGCATTCTCCATAGCAACGGAATGAATACCAGGGATAGATAACATAGAATAATCATTTTCACTGTCACCGATCGCGATGATCTCTTCTGGTTTTAATCCATCTTTTTTTGCATAATCTAGTAAAGAGCTTCCCTTCTGAGCATTGATAGAAGTAATCTCAATATCCGTTGGAACCGTAGATACAACAGCAAGTCCCGGAATCTTTTCGAGTTCTACACGTAATTTCTTTAAAGATTCATGATCTGGTAGAGTTTGATGTGATCTTTAGGATGCGGTGGTCACTGTTTAATAACGCCTCCTGACCATCAACAAAGATAACATCATCAACTAACTCACGGTAATCATCTAAAGTATATTTCATATCTGGGTGATTGACCTGAATGGCAGGAATGAATACATCTCTTGTATAAATTTCACGTTCTTCTAATGGAAGAAGAGAAATACGTCCTTCTGTTGTAAATAATGCAGGTTCCATTCCGTATTTATTAAATGCATCAAAATGGTGCGGACAGTTTCTTTGTCAAGAATATGCTCGAATAAAAGATTTCCATCTTTATCAAAAGCACAAGCTCCATTACTGCAGATTAAGTCGCATTTTAATCCGGCTGCTTCCACAAGACCGCGTGCATTTGGATATTCACGTCCTGTGTTGATAATAAAATTGATACCATTTTCCTGAGCTCTTTTGATCGCTTCGACATTGATCGGGGTAATCTGACGATAGCTGTCAAGAAGAGTACCATCCATATCGGATGAAATTAATTTAATCATGTGATAGCCTCCTGTATTGGGTGTAATTTCTTCTCATCTTTATAGTATCACAATTGGAATAGATAAAACATTCCAAATTGCTTTAAAATATATTTCAATGATCATTGTTTGGAAAGAATCTGTTCCAACACGATTGCAACGCCATCGTGATCGTTATCTGTTGTGTGATGGAGACAAATCTCCTGAATGATATCATCTGCATTTCCCATGGCAATGCTTTCGATATAAGGAAGTCCAAGCATAGAATAATCATTTTCACTGTCACCGATCACCATGGTATCTTTCAGTGAAATCTGATATTTCTCAGTATAAAAATGAACGGCTGCACCTTTTAATGCATTTACAGCTGTGATATCGAGACGATATGGACTCTGATGGGATACTGCAAAGTGTGGGACCTGCGTATGAAGGCTGTTTGTAAGCTGTTCAAGTTTCTGCTGGTCTAAGGACTGTGTCGTGATTTTAATGATCTGTGGATTCTCAGAAAGAAGAAGTTGTCCATTATCATAAAAATGAGCATTTTCAAGTCGTTCACAGATATAAGATTCTTCATCTAGTGTTTGACTTGGAAATTCTTCTCTCAAAGCGGGAACAACTTCAGAAGACAGATAATTTGCATATCCTTCCTTGGAACCCAAGACACATAATCCACGAGTACTGTGGATCTCATAAAAAGTACGACAGGAACCGAAGATCCGCAGCATCTCAGGGATACGTTTGGTTGGAATATAAGAAGCATGCAGCTGGTGCCCAGAAGTATCAAAGATGCAGGAACCGCCAAAACATGCGATATCACAAGAAATATCGTATGCATCGAGGAGTTTTTTGGTCATCAAAATAATTCTGTTCCGTATTGATCAAAAGACGGAGTCCCTTTCTTTGAATTTGTTTGATCGCACGGAGTGTACGATCACTGATTTGTTGTTTGCTGTTAAGCAGTGTTCCGTCAAGATCAGAAACGATCAGCTTTATCATCTTGCCGTCCTCCTTTGTTTTCTAATTATATCTAGGTTAATCGTAACATAAAAAAGCATAAAAATATAGTAGAAAACAGGGTTGAGGCAAAAAGTTGATTTGTGTATAATATGATGTAAGTGTCAATAAGTATAAATTCTCAGAGGTAACGACAGATGAAAGATTATGTTGCATTTGATCTGGAGACAACGGGGTTATCCCCAGATTCAGATCAGATTATTGAAATTGGAGCTGTTAAGATCAGAGATGGGAAGATCAGTGGAAAGTATAACTGTATCATTCATCCAGAGATCGAAGTCAGTGATTTTATCATCAATTTAACAGGAATCAGCAGGGATATGTTAAGGAAGGGAATTCCACTGAAAGAAGGTGTTGAGGAATTTTTGGAATTTAGCGGGGATCTTCCGGTTCTTGGACATAACGTCATGTTTGACTATAAGTTTATGAAGATGGCAGCAGCTTCATTTAAGTATCCGTTTGAGAAAACAGGAGTTGACACGCTAAAAGTAGCAAGGAAGTTATTAACTGGACTTGAAAATAAGAAGCTGGAGACACTCTGTGCTCATTATCATTATGTGAATCAGGCAGCACACCGTGCTTACGATGATGCATTGGCAACAGCTGTTGTGTTTGAGCAGATGAAGAAAGAATTTCCAACAGAAGAGGAAATCTTTCAGCCACAGCAGCTTCAATTCAAGGTAAAGAAAGAACGTCCGGCTACACCAAAACAAAAGAAGTATCTAGAGAATCTGATGAAATATCATGCGATAGGGGAGTGCTTAGATATTGATCAGATGACACAGAGAGAAGCATCAAAGAAGATTGATCATATTATATTAAATTATGGAGTGATGAAGAAATGAAAAAGAAAAGATTTTTTGTATCCGTTATTGCGATTCTTCTGATCATTGTGATGGTTGGAACAATGGTAGCAGGATATTTGATGATGTAAGAATGAATTTGGAGAGGAAGAAGGAAGAGACGATGAAGAAAAAATTATCATTGCGGTTGCAGTGATCGTTATTTTGGCAGCAGGTGGAACTTTTTACCTAAACCATAAGGTGAGCAGTGCAGTAAAAGATGGAAAGATCATAAAAGGGGTTTCATGTGAGGGAATTTCTATCGGTGGAATGACAAGATCAGAAGCAAAAGATGCGATTGAATCTCATATGAAGGAGATTCATCAGGAAAAGATCACACTTTATGTAGACGATGAAAGATCAAGTGCCAAGATCGAAGATCTTGGAGCATTCGCTGAGGCAGACAAGACAGTGGAAGAAGCTTATGCACTTGGGAGAAGTGGAAGTATTTTTACAAAGTATTCCGATGTAAAAGAGAAGAAACATAAACTTCCGGTTTATCGCAAATATGATAAAGCGAAGTTTGAGAAGAATGTAAAAAAAGCAACAAAGAAGATTGTTTCAGAACCAAGAAATGCAAGTGTGAAACGTAAGGCTGGCAAATTTGTCGTGATCAAAGAAAAGACAGGTTATACATTAAATATGAATGAAACATTTGCGAATTTCAAAAAAGCAGTTGAAGCTGGAAAACATCAATTTGAACTGGATGTTGTAAAGAAAAAAGCAAAATATACATCAAAAGATATGGCAGAGATCAAAGATGTACTTGGAACTTATACAACCGAATACGGTGGATCTCCATATGGTCGTAAAGTAAATGTTGCTAATGGTGCAAGTAAGATCAATGGAAGCATGGTTTATCCAGGAGAGACATTATCTGTATATAAAACCGTATCACCATTTACAAAAGAAAATGGATATGCACTCGCAGGTTCCTATGAAAATGGACAGACGGTTCAGACATATGGTGGTGGAATCTGCCAGGTATCTACTACTTTGTATAATGCAGTTATCCGTGCAGAATTAAAGATCGTAGAACGTTTTCCACATTCCATGACCGTACATTATGTGCCAAGATCTGCAGATGCAGCAATCGCAGGAACGCATAAGGATATGAAGTTTAAGAATACATTCGATACTCCGATCTATATTGAAGGAAAAGCAAATGGTTCAACGATCACATTTACGGTCTATGGAAAGAAAAAAGATTCAAAACGTACGGTAGAATTCTTATCTGAGACAACACAGGTAAAAGAAAGTTCTGAAAGTACAGTTAATGATAATACGCTTGCCGAAGGACAGAAAGTTGTGGAAAGTTATGGACACACTGGATACAGTGCAAGACTTTGGAAGATTGTGAAGATCAATGGTAAACAGGTATCCAAAAAGGTATTTAATACTTCCACATATATGTCAACACCAACGGTTTATCGTGTAGGAACAAAGAAAGCGGAAGATAAAAAAGACGATAAAAAGGATAAGAAAAAGATTCAAAAGAAACAACAGCACAGAAGTCTGAGACAACAACAGCAGCACAGAAATCTACAACGGCAGCACAGAAGTCTACAACAGCGAAGAGATCAGCGGCTGTGAAATCTCAGGGAAGCACAGGAAATTAAGGATGAAAATAGGAAAATTATCAGAATCTGCATTGCAGAAAGTTGTGTTTGAGCAATTGCATACAAGGAGAGATGAAGTCTTAGTAGGACCTGGAATCGGGGAAGATTGTGCGGCATTGAAACTTCAGGAAGGAGAAGTATTTGTCACATCAACAGATCCGATCACAGGCACGGTAAAAGAGATCGGACATCTGGCAGTTCATGTAACTGCCAACGATCTTGCATCCGCAGGAGCTGAGACGATCGGACTTATGGTGACAGCACTTCTGCCACCAATGATCAAGGAAGCACAGATCAAGAAGATGATGCAGCAGATCAATGCAGAGTGTGAGAAATTAAATATCATGGTATTAGGCGGCCATACAGAGATTACGGCAGCGGTTACGCAGCCAGTATTATCTGTGACAGGGATTGGAAAAGTGAAAGAAGATGAATTGATCCTATCTGGCGGGGCGAAACCAGGTCAGGATATCGTAGTCACAAAATATCTTGGTATGGAAGGAACGGGAATCATCGCAAATGAAAAAGAAGACGAGTTAAAAGAATGGTTTTCTGATACATTTATTGATGATGCAAAGGCATTTCTAGATGATATCTCTGTCGTGCCAGAAGGTCTGATCGCCAGAAAATATGCATCTTGTATGCATGATATCACCGAAAGCGGAGTTTATGGTGCTTTATGGGAGATTTCCAAAGCATCTGGTGTCGGGGTGGAGGTTTGCATTGAAGATATTCCATTAAGACAACATACGATCGAATTTTGTGAACGATATGATCTGAACCCATATCAATTGATCTCAAGTGGATCTATGCTGATCACAACAGATCATGGAAGAACATTAGTCAATGAACTGGAACAGGCAGGCATCAAAGCAACCATTATTGGTCATACAACAGATTCCAGAGATAAAGTAATCTATCGTCAGGGAAAGGCAGCGAATCTGGAGGCACCTAGACAGGACGAGTTATATAAAATATATTCTGAAAATAATCGCAGATAATTTTCAGAGAGAAAAATGGAGGAAACAGTATGAACACAGAATTAAGAGAACTGATTTTAAAATTGATCGAGAAAAACAGTCGTTTAGCGATCCATGATCTGGCGGTGATGCTAGATGTCGCGGAGACGGAAGTCGCCAATGAGATCGCAGATATGGAAAAAGAACATATCATCTGTGGGTATCATACTTTGATCAACTGGGACAATACAAGCAAGGATCAACTGACAGCGATGATCGAGGTAAAAGTAACACCACAAAGAGGTCAGGGATTCGACCGCATTGCAGAACGTATTTATAATTTTCCAGAAGTAAAAGCCGTTTATCTGATGTCTGGGGGATATGATTTCATGGTTATGTTAGAAGGAAAGACGATGAAAGAGATCTCTATGTTCACATCATCCAAATTAGCACCACTGGAATCTGTTGTCAGTACAGTAACACATTTTGTATTGAAGAAATATAAAGATCATGGAACTGTTCTTGAAGCAAAGAAAGTGGATGAGAGACAGGCGGTGACTCCATAATGAGAGATTTTTTATCAAAGAGAGTTGTAAGTCTGGAACCATCCGGAATCCGCAAGTTTTTTGACATTGTAAGCGAGATGCCGGATGCCATTTCCTTAGGTGTAGGGGAACCAGATTTCGATACGCCATGGAGAGTCAGAGAAGAAGGAATTTACTCATTGGAGCGAGGCAGAACCTTTTATACATCGAATGCAGGGTTAAAGGAGCTGCGATATGAGATCAGTGAATATTTAGAAAGAAAATACGAGTTGGTTTATGATCCAAATCATGAGATCATAGTGACTGTTGGTGGAAGCGAAGGAATCGACATTGCGATGCGTACGATCCTTGATCCAGGAGATGAAGTCATCGTTGTACAGCCATGTTTCGTTTCTTATGTGGCATGTGTTGTTATGGCAGGTGGAACTCCTGTGATCGTAAGTCTTAAGGAAGAAGATAAATTTAAGCTTAAAAAAGAGCAGTTAGAAGCCGCTGTCACAGATAAAACAAAAGCAATGATCATTTCATTTCCAAACAATCCAACGGGTGCGATCATGACAAAAGAAGAGTTAGAACCGATCGCAGAGTTTGCAAAAGAACATGATATTGTTGTAATTTCTGATGAGATTTATTCAGAACTTACCTATGGAAGAGATCACGTCAGTATCGCATCCTTGCCAGAGATGAAAGACAGATCGATCGTGATCAATGGATTTTCCAAGGCATTTGCAATGACTGGATGGAGACTTGGTTATGTTGCAGCACCAAGGTACATGATGAAACAGATGGTCAAGGTTCATCAGTTCTGTATCATGGCAGCACCGACGACTAGTCAGTATGCAGCGATCGAAGCGATGCGTTCCTGTGATGATGAAGTCGAAGAGATGAGGATTGCATATAATCAGCGCAGACGTTTTTTGGTACATGAGTTTCAACGAATGGGAATCGAATGTTTTGAACCAGAAGGTGCCTTTTACATTTTTCCATCTATTAAGAAATTTGGCATGACATCTGAAGAATTTGCAACAAAACTGTTAAATGAAGAGAAAGTAGCAATTGTTCCTGGATCTGCCTTCGGAGCCTGTGGAGAAGGATATCTCAGAGTTTCCTATGCATATTCCATTGAAGAACTAAAAGAAGCTTTAGGGCGTCTGGAACGATTTATCAATCATCTTCCAAAGAAGCAATAGATAAAAAGTTAAGAGATTGGAGAGTTAATAATGCTTCACATAGTATTACATGAGCCGGAGATGCCGGCAAACACTGGAAATATCGGAAGAACCTGCGTGGCATGCGGTGCTGTTCTGCATCTGATCGAACCACTAGGATTTCGTTTAAACGAAAAGATGATCAAGAGAGCCGGTCTTGATTATTGGGATAAATTAGATGTACGTACATATATCAATTTTGAGGATTTTCTAGAGAAGAACAATGATCCCAAGATTTACATGGCAACAACAAAAGCAAAACATGTATATTCGGCACCAGCATATGAAGATGACGAAGATGTATATATCATGTTTGGAAAAGAAAGCGCTGGAATTCCAGAAGAAATCTTATTGAATTATGAAGAGACTTCTATAAGAATCCCAATGCTGCCACATATCCGGTCATTAAATTTATCTAACTCTGTAGCGATCGTTGCCTATGAAGTGCTGAGACATCAGGGATTTAAGGCATTTCAGATGGAAGGACAGCTGCATCACTATAAATGGTAGTATGAGAATAAGAATTGTATATATTTAAGAACAACAAAGAAGACGAGACTTGGAGTACGAAATAAGAAAGGATAAGAAAAAGTATGGCAAAAGAAAATAATAAGGATCGTATTCTGAAATTGTTGAAGGAATGTAAGAATCATCAAACGGCGGAGAGTATTGCAGTACAATTAAATATTCAGAGAAACACAGCGAGTGGAATTTTAAATGAGCTTGTAAGAGAAGGAATTGTCCAGAAAGAGAAAACACGGCCGGTTATATTTTCTTACATACAACCAGAAGATCAATTACCAGAGGATCCATTTACAACATTTATTGGAGCAGATCAAAGTTTAAAAGACGCAGTAGAGAAGTGTAAGTTATCGGCAGGTTATCCAAACAAGGGTATGCCGATTTTATTATTTGGATCAAGTGGAGTTGGAAAAAGTCTTTTGGCAGAGTACATCTACCAATATGCAAAATTCATTGGAACAATTCCAGAGGATGCCCCTTTTGTTGTATTAAACTGTGCGGATTATGCGAATAATAAAGAATTATTATCGTCTGTCTTATTTGGATACAAAAAAGGAGCGTTTACAGGGGCCAATAAGGATACAAAAGGCCTGATTGAAGAAGCAGACAAAGGGTATCTGTTTTTGGATGAAGTTCATCGCCTATCGCCAGAAGGACAGGAAAAGTTATTTCGATATATGGATAAAGGGATCATTTCCAGAATGGGAGACAGTGGACAAAATTGTGAATTGAATGTTCGACTGATCTTTGCAACAACAGAAGGCAGAGAAACTATGCTGGATACATTTCTAAGAAGAATTCCAGTAGATGTAGTGCTGCCAGATTTTCAGGAAAGAACTTTGGAAGAGAAGTATGAATTGATCTTGTTTTGATCCATCAGGAATCCAAAACGATGAATACTACATTTCAGGTGAGCAGTAATGTGATCAATCGATTGCTGACATTCCAAGGAAAAGGCAATATTGGAACGTTAAAAAATATCATTCGATTATCCTGTGCAAAGGCATACAATGAAAGAAGTAAAGGACAGGAAGTGATACCTCTTAATTTAAGCCACCTGTCTTCCGATACATTGCTTCTTGGAAATGGAGAATCAATTCCATATATCAATGAAATGATCGAAGTGTCACCAGATCAGGACGCAGTGTGGAAGATTTCTATGACAGAACAGGCGGATGTGGATTTTTCGGAGAAAGTGATCAATGATCTGATCCAAGAATATCTTGAGAAAGATATATCAACCATTAAGTTTCGAAAGATCATTTATGATGAAGTGAATCGAATCGAAGATATCGTGATCGATCAGGAAATTCATCCATATGTGCAGAATCTGTATACACAGGCAGTGAGAAATATTTTGATCTATCTTCAAGATAATTATGGTCTCAAATACAGTGGTGTGATGGAAATGGTATTTGTAAAGATGCTTTATGTACTGAATAATCAGAATAAGCATACAGACGACAGGAAATACGAACATCTGGCAAAACAATTGCAGAGAGTGATGTACCGTTATTATAAGATGGGACTTATTTTCTATGAGATGCTTCATCAGGCAGTAGATTATGAGACAAATCCATGGTTTGTAAGGATGTTTGCGATGTTATATTTTTACAGTATTGCAAGGGATGAGATGGATTATACAAATGCGATCATTGTATCACATGGACCAGCGACGGCATCTAGTATTACAAGTACTGTCAATAAGGTATTTGAAACTTATATATTTGAAGCTTTTGATATGGAATATGATACGCCAAAGAAAGATGTAGTAAAACGTATTAAGCGATATCTCAAAAATACGAATACCTCTAAAGGGTTGTTGATCTTTGTTGATATGGGATCATTACTTGATATTTCAGAAGACATAAAAGATGATGTCGAAGGAGATTTGGGAATTGTCAATAATATTACGACAGAAATGGCATTGGAAGCAGGAGAATTGATCTTAAAACATGAAGATCTTCAAAATATTATGGATACGATCATCGAGCATCATGTTACAAAGAAATCATTTGTTCCAAGCAAACAAAAACCAAAAGCAATTCTTTTATGCTGTACGACAGGTTTAGGAACGACAGATAAGATGAAGATGTTGCTGCAAGGATGCTTAGAAGGCATTGATATTGATGTTGTGGAGATGACTTATGCAGAATTAAGTACGGAGGGAAACCGATGCGATGTCTTTCGTAAATATGATATACAGTTTATCATAACGACAAGCAAGCTTATGATCCAAGGCGTTACGACACTTATGTTAAATGAATTGATTGACGAGAGAGGAGAGAAAGTCATTTATTCCACAGTAGGACGATATTGTGACAAGGACAAGACACAACGATTTATTGAGAATATCGTAAGGAGCTTTACAATAAAGAATCTGATCGGGCAGCTTACGATCTTGAATCCAGATAAGATCATGGGAGATGTCGAAGAAACTGTCAGCAAGCTGGAGATTTTAGAAGATACAACCTATTCGATCGATCAAAAAAAGATGCTGTATATTCATATGTGTGTCATGGTAGAACGATTGATACTTGAAAAAGGAAGGCTGCCACAGGAAGATATGACAGATGATCTGAAGTGTCGGGAAAGTTTCATAAAAAATTTAAAAGAGAGTTTTAGTGTCATAGAAAACAAGTACAATGTGTCGCTGAATGAGCGGGAGATCTTGATGATCTATTATCTGACAGAAAATAATTAAAAATTTTAAGATGAAAAAAGCACGTATTTATGCGAAAAAATGAATATGTGCTTTTTTTATTTTGCAAAAAAATAAAAAGTTGGCACGGGTCTTGCTTTATAAAAAAGTGTAAGATGTGAAAAAACAAAAAATTAAAATAGTGTCGAAAATAGAAATATGGATGACCAAGAGAGGAGGTATGATGATCGGATTAATCATTGCAACACACGGCAATTCAAGTGTTGAATTGATCAAAGGAGCAGAGATGTTTGCAGGGCCATTAAGTCAGTGCAGAGCATGGACCCTAAACCCTGGGGATGATATTCAAAAAGGGGAGCAGATGTTAGAAGAATACGTAGACGAATTAGATCAGGAAGAAGGAGTCTTGATCATGGCAGATCTGTTTGGAGGAACACCTTCCAACCTAGCAACAAAAATTGCCTTGAGGAGAGAAAACGTTGAAACAGTAACAGGAGTGAATCTTCCAATGATCATTCAGTTTGTGACAGAGCGTGAAACGCAGACATTAGATGAATTGGTAGAAAGTTGTATCGAAACAGCACAGGATGGAATTAAATGTCCAACAAAAATAATGAAAGAGCGGAGGTAAGAATTATGGCAGAAATTAAATTAGTGAGAGTAGATTACAGACTGATCCATGGACAGGTAGTGGCAAGATGGTTAAAGGTTTGCCCAGTAAGACGAATCGTATTAGTAGATGATGTACTTGGAAATGACGAATTTATGAGTGACATTTACAAGATGGCAGTTCCAAAAGGAACAGATGTTGATATTGTAACCATTGATAAAGCAAAAGAGGTGCTAGATAACACAGACGATACGGTATTTTTGATTTCCAAAGATATTGAGACATGTCTGAAATTAGTAGAGAAAGGAGTTGAATTACCTGCGATCAATGTTGGAGCAGTACCAAATGAGGAAGGAAGAAAACTGATCACAACAGGAGTTGCAATTTCACAAAAGGAACTTGATATGCTGGAAGAATTAAATAGTAAAGGTATTGAGATCACTGTCCAGCCAATGCCTGAAATATCAGCAATAAGTTTCGATGCAGTAAAACGTAAGATGTAACAAAAGGAGGAAAAATATATGAATACTGTAATCATAGCAATTGTCATGGGAATTATGTATTGGTGGTGCCGAGGAATGATCTTATCATATTTCGGATTCCTGTTTATCTCAAGCCCTGTAACGGTAGGACTTGTAGCAGGGTTACTGATGGGACAGCCAATGCAAGGATTAATTATCGGTGGTGGTATCGCACTGGTATTTGCAGGTATTTTTGCACCAGGAGCGAACCTTCCAACAGACGAGTGTCTGGCAGCAACATGCGTTATTCCGATCGCGATCGGATCAGGAATGAATGCAACAACAGCAATCGCATTAGCAGTACCAGTTGGATTACTCGGATCATTCGTAACCAATTTAAGAAAAGTGATCAACACATACTTTGTAGCAAAAGCAAATAAATATGCAGAAGAAGGAAATGCAGATGCTATCTGGAGATGCGCAACGATTTATCCAGCGTTATTAGCAATTCCACTACTATTCTTACCAGTGTTTATTATTAACATGGTAGGTCAGGATGTAGTAATTAACATTATGAAGGCACTTCCAACATTTGTGACACATGGATTAGAAGTAGCAGGAGGAGTTTTACCAGCCTTAGGATTCGCACTGATCATGAATATGATCGGAAAGAACAAACTGATTCCTTTCGTATTCTTAGGTTATATCGTAGTATCCGTTGGAGGAGTAAACTCATTAACAGCTGGAATCATCGCAATCTGTATTGCATTTATCACAGTATTCCAGAGACAGGAAATTGCAGAGGAGGTAAGAGAACATGAGTAATGAAATGAATACACAAGAAGAAAAGAAAGTCTTAACACAAAAAGACTTAAATAAAGCAATGTTCCGTTGGTACATGTCCGCTGAGATGCCTCTGAACTTTGAAAATATGCAGGGAATTGCATTTTGCGGAAGTATTTCACATATTTTAAAGAAATTATATACCAAAAAAAGAAGATTTATCAGAAGCCTTAAAACGTCACCTATTATTATATAACTGTAATGTAACAGCAGGTGGTCTGATCCTTGGAACAACCATCGCAATGGAAGAGCAGAGAGCGAAAGATCCATCTAAGATGCCTGATATGGCAATCACAGGTTTAAAAACAGGATTGATGGGACCTGTCGCAGCTTTAGGAGACAGCTTTGACTGGGGAATCATCGGAACATTGATGAAGATCGCAGCAGCAACACTTGCGGCAGCAGGAAATCCACTGGCATTAGTTGTATTATTACTGTTCGTTGGATATTGTATTGGTGAATTGATCTTAACAACAAATATGACATACAAAAAGGGAAGAGAATCTATTAAAACGATCATGGGATCTGGTTTAATGCAGGATGTTATCTCCGGAGCCAATGTACTCGCCATGTTTATGATGGGTGCTATGACCGCTTCCATGGTAACATTAAAAACTGTGTTAAAAATCAGTACAGTCGTAGTACAGGATAAGTTAGATTCTATTTTCCCAAATGTATTCCCACTGATCGTTTTATTCTTGATCTACTGGTTGATCAGAAAGAAAAAGTAGGAACCGGAAAGATCGTAATTGGAATCATCGCAGTTTCCATTTTGCTTTCTTTTGTAGGAATTTTTTAGAAAATTAAAGTGTCATGTAGTTAAAAAGGAGATTTAAAATGAAAGTTATGAATGTTGCAGTAGTAGGAGCAGGAATCTATGGAATTAACCATGTAAATGCATATACGTGGAATCCAAACACAAATTTAGTTGCAGTGTGTGACTTAAATAAAGAGATCACAGATCGCATTGCAGAACAATACAATGTAAAAACATACAATGACGTAAATGAAATGTTAGACAACGAAGAAATTGATGCTGTATCTATTGCAACACCAGATGCTTTCCACATGGACCCGGCATTAGCAGCGATCCGTCATGGAAAACCAATTCTGGTGGAGAAGCCATTAGCAACAACATCAGAAGATGCAAAGAAAATTTTAGCAGAAGCTGAAAAATACAATGTAAGAGTTGCGGTCGACTATCATAAGAGATGGGATCCAGCGGCGATCAATGTACGAAATGAACTTCAGAACGAAGAATCAGGAGCACCAATCCGTGGATATATGTGCATGGATGATATCATTGATGTTCCAACAGAATGGTTCAACTGGGCAGACAAATCAAGCCCTGTACATTTCTTAGGAACACATTGTTATGATCAGGTTCGTTGGTATATGGGATGCGAAGTAGAAGAAGTATACGCAGTAGGAACAAAGAAAGTGTTAAAAGCAAGAGGAGTTGATACATACGACTCTATCCAGGCAACACTGAAAATGGAAAATGGATGCTACTGGACAGTAGAAAATTCTTGGATCTTACCAAAAGGATTCGCAAAAAATAATGATGGAAGAACACAGATCCTGTGCGAAAATGCAATGTTTAGGATCGACTCTCAGAATCGTGGAGTAGAAATCTATAACAATAGCAAATTACGCACACCAAACTCTTATTTCATCTTAAATAACTGTGGACGGCCAAGTGGATTTGGAATTGAACCAATTAACGATTTTATCTACTGTTTACAGAATGATCTTCCATTTATAGCTGATGGAAACGATGGATTACAGGCAGAATTGATCGCAGAAGCAGTTCATGAAAGTCTTGAAAAAGGTGTGGCAGTGAAATTAAAGAGAGATTAAGACTCTTTCGTCTATGGCCCTATGATAAAAAGAAAAGTCTGGAAAAGTATTAGAATTTTCCAGACTTTTCTTTTTTTAGTTCAAACGGATCGCAACAAGAGCTTTCTTAAATTGTACAGAAAACAAGATCGCTGTAAATGTTACTGCAATAAAATCAGCAACAGGTTCCGCCATATAAACAGCCATGGTCTGATCTGTTGTAAAAATATGAGGCATGATATAGATCAAAGGAATTAAAAGTACAAATTTTCTCATAACAGCAACAACAATAGAGGAAATTGCTTTTCCAAGAGAGTTAAATGCCATCTGGCAGGAAATCTGAATTCCAAACATAAACATAACTGCCATGTAAACACGAAGAGCCTTTTTTGTAAATATAACAAGAGCTGGATTTGAAGTAAAAATACCAGCAAACACTTGAGGGAATAACATGACGAGGCCCCATAAGATGATAGAGTAAGTCAAACTTGCCTTTAATAAGAGTAAGAAAGTACCCTTTACACGCTCCGTATTCTTTGCACCATAATTATAACTCATGATCGGCTGTGCACCCTGTCCAAGTCCCTGAAGAGGAAGCATCGCAAACTGCATTACACTAGTAAGGATCGTCATTGCACCAACAGCCACATCACCACCGTATTTCAGCAAAGAAGAGTTAAAACACACAGAGATGATACTTTCACTTGCCTGCATGATAAACAAAGAAAGTCCAAGAGCCAGACAAGGCAGGATCACAGGAGCTTTCAGTGTCAGGTTTTGTTTCTTGATACGAAGTGTCGATCTTGTCCCAAATAAGAAACTCAATACCCAGATGCAAGAACAAGCCTGAGATATGATTGTAGCCAGTGCGGCACCACGAACGCCCATATGGCATGCAAAGATAAAAATCGGATCTAAGATGATATTGATCACGGCTCCGATCAAAACAGAATACATTCCAGTTTTCGCAAATCCTTGCGCAGTGATAAATGCATTCATTCCAAGTGTTAACTGTACAAAAATCGTGCCAAGAGAATAAATATTCATATAACTGACTGCATATTCGATCGTATTCTCACTGGCTCCAAATGCCATCAAAAATGTACGATTGCCAAAAACATGATCAAAGTTAAGATTACAGAGATAATGATCTGCATCGTAAAACAATTTCCAAGAATATTTTCAGCAGAATCAAGATCTTTCTTCCCCATCAAAATCGAAGCACGAGGTGCACCACCATTTCCAACGAGAGCAGCAAATGCTGAGATGATCATGATCAGGGGCATACAAACTCCAACTCCAGTTAAAGCCAAAGCACCGCTTCCTGGAATATGTCCGATATAAATGCGGTCAATAATGTTGTAAAGCATATTGATCATCTGCGCTGCCAAAGTTGGGATCGCAAGTCTTAGCAGTAACTTTCCGATGGGTTCGGTTGCCAAGAATTCTTTATTATTATTCATCTTTATTTTCCTTTCTTCATGTAGAATACAAGAATCAATTGTAACACATATAAATTGGAAAATGTAGACAAAAAACAGAAATGAATTCTTACGAACCAAGAATTCATTTCTGTTTGGTATCAATATATTATTTTATATGTTTTGCAATCTCAAGAATACAGTCTTTTGTCTGTTCACAATATCCAAGTCTGTCATAAAATCCGTGATCCATTCCCTGATAGCGGATAACTTCACAAGGAATATCAGCATTCCATAGATGTTCGGCAAACAGATCATTAGATAATCGAAAATAATCATATTCTGCTTCAATCATTAATACATTAGAAAGGTTTGATAAATCTGTGGCATACAAAGGAGATGCCATAGGATTTTTTGCATCTGAAATATCATTAAGATATAAGTTTTGTAATGTACCATTTAAATTTCGAAAACGATTTAAACGAGTGATAACATATTTTTTATGTTCAGGAATCACGTCGTATAGATCATAATCCCAATAATCAAGATCAGAAGCGGAACATACATCCAAAGCTCCATAAATAGGAATCACAAGTTTTAAGTATTTTCCAACTTCAGATAAACCGCAGGAAACAGCCAGAGCACCACCAGCACTTTCACCAGCGATAGAAAGGTTATTAGGATTAATATTCCAGTGATCAGCATGATGTACTAACCATTTGACCACATCTTTACAATCATCAAAAGCAGCTGGGAATGGAGCTTCAGGTGCTAGACGATAATCAATGGAGATTACAGTTGCACCAGACTGCTCAGCAAGAAAACGGCATTGATTTTGTAAGACCAAAGTGCTGCCCCCAATATACCCGCCACCATGAATAAACACGATGGCAGATTGTTTTTCCTTATTTGGAATTCGGAAAAAAGTATCGGAATTTTCCGGTCAGATAATGAAACAAGATATGGAATTTCTTCGATTTCCTCAGTACACAGATCAAGGTTTGGAGATCCCCATCTCTTTTCTTAATTCATGAATATTCAAATAGGTTGTATCAGGTTCTTTATATGTAAGAATATATTTTCCAGAAGATTCTACCTTTTGGATCACGTTAGGATCAACAACGTGAAAACGTGTTTCATCAGGAATTCTTTTAAAAGTACATGAATGTAGGGAGCCTTTCGATAAAGGCATCGTTGTTGTTTGTAACATGATATCACTTCCTTATATAGATTCAATTAGGACAAGATCGTCTTTTGCATGAACCGTATTTTTTGCTAATAATGTAACATTTCGTTTGGAACTGTCAGCTGTATCAATAACCATAACGGTTGGATCATAACCAGCTTCAATGATCTTATCTAATTCAATCGTTGCCAGAAGATCTCCAGGCATTACAATATCATTTGTTTTTACATTTGGTGTAAAATATTTACCTTCTAATTTTACAGTATCAATTCCGATGTGAACCAGGATTTCTTCGTTATTATTTCCTTTAATTCCATATGCATGAGCTGTTGGATATACAGCAGAAACGGTTCCAGCAATCGGTGAAACAATTGTTCCATTGATTGGTTTTACAGCAATTCCTTTTCCTAAAGCTTCTGAAGAAAAGGCCTGATCAGATACTTCTGTTAAAGGTACAACGTTTCCATCAGCAGGGCTGTAGAATTTCATTGCAATAGCCCCATTGTTTTCAATAGAAGATGCAACAGGTGTAACAGTTCCTTTTGCATCATAACGTTCAGATTCAGGGATCATGGAATCATTAAATCCTACAAAATAAGTTAAGACAGCTGAAATTAAGAATGCTCCAAAGTAAGCAATGATAAATCCAGTAAATCCCGTTCCAAAGTAAGCAGGGAAGGTTGGAACTGCAGCAACAGCGACAGCCATAGCACGAGCACCGCAAGACCCAGCAATCGCACCACCGATACCACCACCGATAACAGCACATGCAAATGCTTTACGATATTTTAAAGTGATTCCATAAATCGCAGGTTCTGAAATACCAAAGAATCCCATAATAGCTGCAGGGGATGCAATCTGTTTTAAACGTTTATCTTTTGTCTTTAACCATACACCAAATGCAGCACCAGACTGAGCGATGATACTTGGTCCAAAAACAGCTAAAATTGTATCAAATCCAAATTTCTCGATATTGGAGAAGATAATAGGGAACAGTCCCCAGTGAATACCAAAAATTACTAATACCTGAGCGATTGCACCAATGAAACCACCAGCAATTGTTGGATTAAATTTGTAAAGACTCATATAAAAGTTAGCGATTGTATCACTTAACATAGATCCTAAAGGTCCAAAAATAACAATTGTTACTGGAACTACGATCAGTAATGAGAAAAAAGGAGCAATTCGGCTTCTAATAGAATCAGGAAGAATCTTTTTTAGTCCTTTCTCTACAAAAGATAGCAACACAATAGCAAAAATAATTGGAAATACACTGCTCTTAAATGCAGTCAAATGAACGGGAATTCCTAAAAAAGTAATTGCAGTTCCTGCATCATATAATGCAGTTAAATTTGGGTATAATAGCGCACCAGCAATTGTTACAGAAACAAACATATTTGTTTTTAATTTCTTAGAGCATGTGATTGCAATAACAATTGGTAAAAAATAATACAAACTGTCAGCGGCTGCATTTAAAATCTGATAGGTACCACTTGCGTCAGTTAATAAATTGGTAGCTGTAAGGATACTTAAAAGCCCCTTTAGTATACCTGCACCGATTAACACATCAATCAGCGGAGTAAATAAGCTTGAGATTAGTTCTAGAGCAGATCCGAAGACTCCCTTTTTTTACCGTCTGATTTTTCAGAAGATGTATTACCTTGTGGGAGTAATGTGGCAAGTTCATCGTATACATATTGAACATTTGAACCAATTACAACCTGTGTTTGCCCGGCAACTTCCATTACCTGTAATATGCCATCGGTTCTTTCTAAGGCAGCTTTGTCAATAGAATTTTTATCTTTAAGATCAAAGCGAAGCCTTGTGGAGCAGTGAGAGTAAGAATTAATATTTTTCTTACCTCCTACTTTTTGCAAAATTTCTTCTGCGAGTTGTTTGTTAGTCATTTTCTTTTCCTCCTTAAGATTTAAAATTTATCTTAAGTCTTGCCTACTCGAAGTAGTCACAATCTTAGGTACATAATGAAACTTATAATTTTTGCCCTTGTGTTAAAAGGCGTTGAATATGGATTGTCAGATAAACAATTTCACTTTTTGATATTTCGTATTCATAGCTTTTTTTAATATAAGTAGAGATTTTCTTAGCACATAAAAAAGCTTCTGACATATTTTGCTCTACTTGGTCATAAAGAAAATTAGCTTCTTCCATAACATTTTCATGAAGCAGTAATCGTTGTGAAAAGAATTTTAAATGAAGAATAAACCGGGTATAAGTTAAAGATTCCTCATCAAATGCTATGTTAAATTCATATTGAACGATGTTACAAATATCTTTGATTAGTTTGGTCATTTCAATAACAGATTGAAGTTCTTTTCCGTTGATCTCAGCATTAATGATATGTAACGCAATAAAGCTTGCTTCATCTTCAGAAAGTGAAATATTTAAAGCATCATTGACAATAGCAATTGATTTTTTGGCAACCTGATACTCTTCAGGATAAAAACGCCTAATTTCCCAGACCAGCTGGTTTTGGAAGATCAAGCCCTTATGATATCTCTCAACGGCATAATAAATATGATCACAAAGTGTAACATAGATATTATCACTTAACTCTTTGTTAAGATCATCTTCGGCTAGTTTTTTGATGCAATCTGCAATATAGAAGTAATCAATAGGAATCTGTTCTAATAATGCGGATAATTTTGTGTTGATATCATCGCTTTCAATTTTAAAAATATGCTCAATTTTATTTTCATCAACAAATTCTCCTTTTTTCTTTTGAAAGCCTAATCCTAAGCCAGTTAAAATAATATCTTTTCCATCTTTGTTTTTCGAAAATACTACATTATTATTGAGCACTTTCTTTATGTAGTGTTTTTCTTTCATACTTGTATCCTCCAAAATAAAAAAGAGACCAGAAAATATAATAAGGGTATAAAAATAACCTTATCATAAATTCTAGTCTCGCCTATTCATATAATAGTCACGATCCACGTTCAATTATGTTCGTATTTTAGCACAAAAATAAAATGTTGTCAAATATTAACGTAAGAAATGCATAATACAATATTTCTTATTATTTTATAATATCAAGGCCGATCTTTTATGGGCGGCAACCGACTTGTTAAGTGCAGTTTATGTCATTGTCATATTGATCTTTAATTCTATTGAAAATATCATCAAAGAAAATAAGATCATGGTCATTGATGACTCTATGTCCACACCACTGGAAAATAGGGGGAGTCTCTCTGAATTCCAAGTTGTGGACAGCTAAGATCTTAGCGGAACAGCCAGAACTGATCAAACAGGTTCACAAAAATTACTTCAAAGCAGGAGCAGATATCATTTTATTTGAAACAGTACCATCTCTAAAAGAAGCTAAAGTTGAGGCAGAAATTGCTGAAGAATATGGATATGATTACTGGATCAGTTTCTCATGTCTAAGTGAAAATATTATCTGCGAAGGAACACCGATCGCAGAATGTGCAACAACATTTGCAAAAGGATATCCCCATTTAAAAATGATCGGTGTCAACTGTACAAAACCAGAATATATCACAGGATTGATCCATAAGATCAAAGAAAACTGTGATATTCCGATCGGAGTTTACCCAAACAGCGGGGAAGAATACGATGCAGTGAAGAAAGTCTGGTTTGGCAAACAGTCAGCCTTGTCATTTGAACAATACGCATACAATTATATGAAATCTGGAGCAAGTGCAGTTGGAGGATGTTGTACAACCGTAGCAAAACATGTAGAGGAAGTCGTAAGAGCCAAAAAACGGTTTTCTGAAGAACAAAAATAACTGAAAAAATGAAATCATAAAAATGACCTCAGGATAATCTCTAAATAGATTGTCAGAGGTCATTTTTTCTTATAATGAATATATTGGAAATTTAAAAAGAGAAGGAAAATATATGAATAAAAGAAAAAATAATTCAGTTAACAGAAGGAATATTACTCTGTTGTGTGATCGTTGTCATGACGTTGCTCTGCATAGGGATCATAAAAAAAGAGGTAAAGAATACAAAAGGAAAATTAACAGAGACAACTGGGTGGTATCGAATACAAGATAATAAAAAAGTGCAAGTAGATCTAAATCAGAAGATAAAGACAGATACGCAAGGAAAACTTGTACTATATAATGATACGATCGCCCAGAAATACAAAGGATATCTGATGACAACAAAGGCAGCAAAATATTCTGTTAGAATTTATGCTGGAGATCAGTTGATCTATCGATACAGTGATTCTAATTTTCATCGCAATGATCAAATGAAATCTAAATTAAGCTGCGATGCGAGAATCCCAGAACATGGGAAAAAGGGAACCGTTATCAAGATCATATATCAGAACGGAAGTAACGGAAGTTATCAGCTTGATGATATTTTAGTTGGACGTGGAGATGTAGTTATGGGATTTCATGTTCAACAGGAAATAGTCGGTATCGTGATGATTGCGATCATGTTTTTCTTAAGTTTTGTAGCGTTGATCACTGGAATTTATCTGAAGCATTTTAAATTAAACAGCACCAGATTCTTAAACATAGCAGCATTTCTGGCACTAAGTGGGATCTGGTTTTTGTCAGATTCAGCATTAGCACAGGAATATACATCATTTCCGGCACTGACAGGAATGATTTCTTTTTATGCATTTATGCTGATGTCAGTACCGATGGTTCATTTTGTAAAAAATACACTGAAGTTTGAAAAATATAAAGTCTTAGATGTGATCAATTTGTTATTTTATGCGAATGCGTTGATTCAGGGAATTTTAAACAAATGTTTGAAAATCCATATGGTCCATATGCTGTTCGTAACACATGTGCTCTTGTTCATTGCAGTAATGACCATTGTTGTTTTGATGATAGAAGAATACCGAAGAACAAAAGATAGCGAACTTAAGATCATTATGAATGCCTTTGGGATCATGGCCGTTGCAGGGGTATTATCATTATGCATGTACTGGAAACTTGAGATTCCTTTTTATGGAACCATTTTTGAAGTGGGTGTTTTGATCTTTGAACAGTTGTTATTAACTAGTATTTTTGTAAATCTTGTTGAACAGGCGAAAACAAGATCTGAGCTTGAAGTTTATGAAAGACTTCTAAAAGAAGATCGTATGACAGGTATTAATAACAGGACTGCATTCGAGGAACAGCTTCAAGACATTGAGGATCACGCACAAGATTACGATAATGCTGCATTGATCTTTATGGATGTAGATGGATTAAAAAATACAAACGATCTTTATGGACATAATGCAGGGGACGAACTGATTATTTCTGCGGCGCTATGTATAAAAAATGTATTTGCAACATATGGAAAATGTTACAGGATCGGCGGGATGAATTTTGTGTGCTTATTTTTGATTCAATAGAGAATGTGGATGAATTATTGAAACAAATGGATCAAGAGATCATAAAGTATAATAGAAATAACAGATATTATCTTTCAATTGCAAGAGGGGTAAGTTTCTTAAAAGATACAGAAGGAAAACAGAAGAAGATCAGTGATTGGAAATATGAGGCCGATCAGGATATGTATTGTAACAAAAAGAGGAGAAATATAAATGACAGATTATAATATAGATTTTTTGATCGCAGGACTTGTATTTTTAATATTTCTGTTGATTCATTTTCAGCGTTATAAAAAACTGAATAATATCAGTGGAAGAACATTCTGGTTCTTAATTATTGCAGGAATATTTGATATCATATTTGATCTGTTAAGCTCCATACTATTGGTAAAAAGTAATCCTGCTTATAATTCATGGATGATCTTTTTTTCCACGATGCTTTATATCCTACAGATGATCGTTGTATATATTTTCTATAATTATACACAGGCATTAAGACACTGTGATGAAGATATAAGAACAAGAAATATAAAGATCATGGCAGTACCAATACTATGTATGGAAGTAGCTATCGTGACCAATGTTTTACACAAACAGTTTTTTTATTGTAATGAACAGGGGCAGTATGTTCATGGAAAAGCATATTTGGTAACATATATTTTTACATTGATCTGTATAGCTGTTGTCATTATAAATTGCTTTATCAATCAGGAAGAATATCAGAAGAATGAGCTTCGGGCGATCAAGGAATTCCTTGGAGTTGCATTGGTCTGTGTTACGATACAGATGAAATTTCAATCTGTATTAATGACAGGATTTGGGTTATCCTTAGGGATTACGATCTTATTTTGGGCACTTTATAATCCACAGTTATATATAGACAGCCTGACCGGATTGTATTCTAAAGGCTATTTCAGGAGATGGTTTCCAGAGCAGATCAAGAGAAAGAAGGAACTTCATCTGCTTATGATCGATTTGTGGAAACTAAAACAAGTTAATAAGCTATATGGAGTTACAACAGGAGATGAATTGCTGATCCAGATCGCAGAATACCTTCACAAGATTAATGAAGCAAACCATGTTTTCAGGATTCATGGGAATCGTTTTTTTGTGTTCACAACATCATTGATGGATTATGAAACGAATAAAGATGCGATCATGAAACTATTTAAACGACCTTTTAAAGTAAAAGGGGAACGAATTTCTTTTTCCGCTGCGATATGTGGAATCATCAACGTTCAAGAAGTCAAAGAGATTGATGTATTGATCGATTATCTGGAATATCTGGTACAGTTAAAACCTAAATCAGACAGAACGATACTGATTCAGAATGATCAACATACAAAAGAAGGATTTCTTTATGAACAGGAAGTTAAAAAATATATGGCGACAGCAATTGAAGAGGATCTTTTTGAAGTATATTATCAGCCACTGTATGATCTAAAAGAAAAAGATATCGTACAATGGAAGCATTAAGCCGATTGAGACATCCGTCACTTGGAATGATCTCACCAGAAGTTTTTATCGGAATCGCAGAGAAACATGGACAGATCGCAAAGCTTGGGTATCTTCAATTCCGAAAGGTCTGTAAGTTCATAAAAGAACATCCACAGATCATGGAAAAGATTGAAAGTATAAAGTATAATCTGTCTCCATTGGAATTATTAAAATCAGGATATAGCAAAAAACTACTCCGTACGATTGAAGAGTTTGACATACCGTTTTCGTATTTTCAATTTGAGATTACAGAAACTGTTGCGACAGAGTATAGTGAAGCATTGTATCAGACGATCGCAGATTTCAAAAAGTCAGGAATTCAGATCTGCCTAGATGATTTTGGATCTGGATATGCGAATCTAAATACGGTACTAAAACTACCATTTTCAACGATCAAACTGGATCGCTCTTTGCTAAATGGAATCTGCTATGATGACCAGGTCGCATTATTATATAAAAATATTGTTGCAGTCATGCAGAATCTGGGACATAAAGTCGTGGCAGAAGGAGTGGAAACTCAGGAAGAGATCGACCTGTTAAAACAATGGGGTGTTGATCTTGTACAAGGATATTATTATACAAAACCATTAGATTCAGAGCAGATCATTCATAAATTAGAGAAAGATGTTTGTTAGGACATCATCATTTTTATAATAGCAGCAGAAGCAAAAAAGAAGTTTTGTTTCTGCTGCTATTATTTTCTTTAAATTCTTGTAAAAATAGAACAAGTACAAAAAATTGATGACATGTTTGGAAAGTGTACAAAAGAAAATTGATTTCAAACCAGAGGTTGCACTGATCTTAGGATCTGGACTTGGAGATTTCGCAGATGGGATTAAGATTGAGCAGACGATCGAAATGTAGTTGCAAAATTTGTAAATGGAAAGAGTGTTCCGAGGGATAAAGATGGAGACGAAACAGCAATTTTTGGAGGAAATCAATAAAGTCAAAGGAAGCAAAAGAGATTACTTAAATAAGTTATTTCAATATGTATCAGAAGCAGTCATCCGGGCGGCGGTACATAAAAATGTAAAAAAAGATGAGTTTATTATTCGAGCAGGAGAGCCATGCGATACTGTCTATATCATCTTAAAAGGCGATGTTGCAGGGGTAGATTATCAAAAATTAGGAAAAGTATATTATTTTATGGATTTCGCAAAGATGTATATTGTAGGAGATTTTGAAATTTTTTCCGAAGATACAAATTATAATGTTTCCATCTGTGCATCTAAAGATAGTGAGCTGTTAGCAATTCCAGCATCAATCTACTGGAAATGGATCAAACATGATGAAAATGCATTGCTGTTAAGAATAAAAAATATAATGACCATTTTGACATCAGAAAAAGCAAGTGATCGAAAATATATGTTTATGAGTTGCAAATCCGTTCTATGATCGCTGGTGTATTCGTAAGTTTAATGAGTGCATTGATCGTCAGCATGGTAACACTTTTTTTAATTCATTTAAATGAAGCATCAGATATTAGATAAAATATGAAACAGCATCCGCATGTATTCCAGCAGCTTATGTAAAACAGGCAGCCGAATATGTAGAGGGAAAACTTCCAATTTGTACAGTTATCGGTTTCCCGAATGGTTACCATACAACGGCGGTTAAAGTGTTCGAGACAAAGAATGCGATTGCAAATGGTTCATCTGAGATCGACATGGTCATTAACATTGGATTTTTGAAAGACGGAAGATATGAAGAAGTAGAAGAAGAGATCAAAGCAGCTGGTGGAATTTCAAGTTTTGATGATGCAGAAAAATTCATTAGTCTTGGAGCGAGCCGTTTGATCAAGATTATGAAAAATACAGACGATGGTGCAGGATACTAATTTCAGAAAATGAGGAATTAAAAAATGAGTATAGCATTAATGATTGAGATTTTTGGATATATCGGATGCATTTTTGTTATCATTTCTATGCTGATGACATCCGTAGTAAAACTAAGAGTGATCAATATTTATAATCTGATCAAGTTAAGTAAAGCAGATGGAAATCACTATGATATGATTCGTGGGAATAAAGAAGATTCCTACTTAACATATTTTATAAAACACTATAAAGAAGATATGAAAAAATACTTCTTAGAGAACACCTTGGAGCTTTCAGCAGCAGATACAATATATACAGTCTGCTGCGAGGGGGTTCCAGCCGGAGTATTAGCGGGAAAGAAAGAAGGAGATGCGTTAGAGATCAGCTTTGACTACACAACACCAACCTACAGAGACTGTTCCGCAGGACGTTTCCTTTATGCGAAATTAGCAGAAGAGGGATATAAGAAATTTATCTGTAAGGAAGTGACAGAAGGACATAAAAGTTATCTTGAAAAAATGGGATTTGTGAAAGAAAACGGCGTTTATGTAAAGAATGCATAGTACAAAAATTATTAACTAACACCGTTTAACATACACACCTTCAGTTTTGATTTATTGGATTTATTATCTGTAAACTTTAGGTATCTTAGAAAAACGAAATAAAAGAATCGAAGATCCAGAACCATTGAAATTTTGCCGTCATTTTGACTGGTTCGCAGCAAATTTGGTGCATTGTCTGAGCGAAGCGAGTTATGCAAGGAAAATTTGCGAATCAGCGACCGGTCAAAATGGCGAGTAAAATTTCTGGTCTGGATCTTCGATTCTTTTATTTCGTTTTTCTAAGATACGGAAAGACTACAGTGAATCAAACCAACAATCACAAATTAATCAGATTCTACTTCGCATGTAAATCCAGCATCCGTGATCGTCTTGATCGTATCTTGAATTCCCTGTCCATCTGCAGTCAGATATCCTGAAGCAAAGATAGAATTCACAACGGTCAATAATTCCTTTTCCCTTCCTTTAAAATAAATTTCACGTCCAGCGGCACAGCGGATATCAGATGTTGGAACCAGTAATCTTGCCAGACATAATACTTTCAGGCAGTATTCTGGTGTCAAATTTGAAGTATCTCTATCCTGCAGAGGTGTTCCTTTGATCGGAATTAAGAAGTTGATCGGAAGTGCTTCTGGATTGATTTCTTTCAGATCCAATAACATATCAACAACATCTTCCTTACTCTCACCCATACCAATGATACCACCGCTGCAGATTTCAAATCCAAGGTCCTGTAACATATGAATATTGTTTACACGCTGTTCGTATGTATGTGTTGTGCAGATATTTGGATAATTGGAACGGCTTGTATTTAAGTTATGGTTGATACGGTCTAATCCAGCTTCTTTTAACATTAAGGCCTGTTTCTTTGTTAAAAATCCGATAGAGCAGCATAAATGTGTACCCTCTTCTTTCATCTTACGAATTTTAGAAGCAAGTTCTTCAATCTCATCATCGCTGAATTTCATACCGCTTAATCCGATACAATGACGGGAAAGTTTATGATCATGGACAAATGTGTTATCTCCATATAATTTTTCATCATCGACCCATTTATATTTTTCAATATCTGCATGGGAACGACAGGATTGTGCGCAGTAAGCACAGTTCTGGGAGCAGTTTCCGCTTCTGGCGTTTGTTAAAAGATGAATGCTTACATGATTCCCTTTATATTTTTTACGAAGTGCTCCGGCACGTTCGATCAGTTCATTTAATTGTTCATCAGGTGTATTTAAGATCGCGATGGCTTCTTCACGGGTTAAATTTTGTTCTGAATTCATATGCTATATACCTTCCTTTGTTTAAATTCAAAATATCTTATTAATCTGAACTTTAGCATGGAAAAAAACAATTGTCAACATAGTGAGTAGATTTGGTTAACGATAATAGAGATAATAAAATAACGATTGACATTCATTTTTATTCTCTGTATAATACTAAAAAGTTAGGAAGCTAACTATTTTGAAAAGAAAGGGATGAGTGAATGCAGGATATAAATGATAAGATCAATAACATGCACATGGGAAAACTGATCCATATGTTATCACATGAGATGAAGAGGAATCAGCCAATTGATAAAGTGATCAAGGCTGATCTTACCATCATGCAGAAACATATTTTAAAGTTTATTTTATTAGAAACAATGCATAAAGATCTTTATCAAAAAGACATTGAAGAAGAATTTCAAATCCGCAAATCAACTGTGACAGGATATGTACAGTTGATGGAGAAGAATGGATATCTGACAAGAGAAAGTGTCAAAGGAGATGCTAGAAAGAAGCGGCTGGTACCAACAGAGAAAGCCGAAGGATTAAGACAGGCAATCTTGGAAGATATTAAGCTTAGTGAAAAAAAGGATGGAAAAAAGCATCCGTCCGGTTTTTTCGTATACTTTTTGCGATTTATATACTTGTGGTGATACAGATTACTTTTTTTTCCAGAGAACCCGGTTCCAGAAATGGGGGCATGAATCTGGAACTGTTTTCCACGTGGGGATACAGCGTGGTTACCCATGCATTTTTTTATTGAAAATATTCTTATGACAGTGCCTTTCGGAATTCTGGCACCGCTTTTGTTTTCGCCGGCTGCGGCCGATGTGGAAATGTGTTGTACTCGGAGGTGTCTGTTCGGTTCTGACGGACTGAGCCAGTATGTGACGAAACGCGGGTATTGTGAAGT
>ENA-OQOA01000240-OQOA01000240.1-human-gut-metagenome-genome-assembly--contig:-NODE-240-length-27859-cov-5.431848_pt1 | contig 27859 bp, 19 predicted proteins | sample MGYA00242633_ERZ504888 | MGnify/ENA primary metagenome ERZ504888 (study PRJEB26092, sample SAMD00036372) | human gut metagenome | host: Homo sapiens | study: EMG produced TPA metagenomics assembly of...
AATAATACGGTACATTTTTCACGGTGTAAAAGGCATCCCGGTAAACACCGCCCCAGCTTTGGAAATAATACCAGGCTCCATCAAGTTTTTTCCAGCCGACCGCCATTTTTCCGTCATTATTCAGGTAGTAACGGTTCTTGTCGTACTCTCTCCAGGCTCCTTTGACAATGGTACCATCCGGATCCTTAAAATACCAGATCCCGTTCTCATTCACCCATGGGTAATAGCTTCCAGCCTGCACGGATACCGCCGTCTCTTCGGGATTTCCGCTCTGTACTTCTGCCGCCGGAAGATCCGAGGCGGCATTTTCCGCTGTCGAATCCGGCGTCTCCGTTTCTGTCATCTCCGGCGTATTTTCGTCTGTGGTTTCCGCCTCCGATGTTTCTTCTGTTTCTTCCTGTGTAACAGCAGAAGCCTCATTTACCAGACTCTGCTCTGTGCCTGCTCCAAATACGTTCGCAGCACTGACAGCGGTTGTCACGCAGGTTGCCGCCAGTACTCCCCTGATTACTTTATTTTTCATTATTTATTCTTCTCTCCCTGCAAAAACAGGCAAAGCCTGCTGTGTGCTCTGCCTGTTTTAAAATTCTGCTCCTGCTTTATCTTATTTCAAAAACGCCCGAACAGTCTCCGGCATCTGATCTACATCACACTCTGTCGTATGAAGCACCGGTGCAGTACGGATTTCTTCGATCGCACGCGGAATCTCGGTATTGGCAAGTGCAGACAGCTTGTCTACCTGCTCCAGTACTGGAAGGGTGTCATACTCCGGTGCAATCGCTGCAAGAACGCTGCTTGTAAATTTATACGGGCTTGCGGTAGATGCGATGACGGTCTTAGTTTCGTCATAGGTTTCCTCGCGGTATTTTCCGTATACAGCCGCTGCAACCGCGGTATGGGTATCAATCACATATCCGGTATCGCTGTACAGTTTTGCAATCGCGTCTGCTGTCTCCTGTTCGGATGCATAATTGCCGTAGAAGTCTGCCAGCTCTTTTTTCATCGCATCGGTGATCTCATATTTTCCGTCCTTTGCAAGATCCTGCATCAGCTCGCGGTCTGCTGCTTCGCTGTTTCCGGCGATGCGGTAGATCAGACGCTCCAGATTGCTCGAGATCAGGATATCCATGGACGGTGATGTTGTCAGAATAAAGTCTCTGTTTCTGTCGTAAACGCCGGTGCGGAAGAAGTCAAACAGAACTTTGTTCTCATTGGAAGCGCAGATCAGTTTTGCGATCGGCAGTCCCATCTGTTTTGCATAGAATGCAGCGAGAATATTTCCGAAGTTTCCGGTCGGAACGGTTACATTGATCTTTTCTCCGTCTGCAATCTCTCCGTTTTTCACCAGGTTTGCGTAAGCATATACGTAGTAGACGACCTGCGGAACGAGTCTTCCGATGTTGATCGAGTTTGCAGAGCTGAACTGGAAACCTTTATCTGCCAGCTCTTTTCCAAGCTCTTTGTCGTTAAACATTTTCTTCACGCCGGTCTGTGCGTCGTCGAAGTTTCCGTGGATGGCAACAACGTGGGTATTTTTGCCCTTCTGTGTTACCATCTGTTTTTCCTGAATCGGGCTTACGCCGTTCTTCGGGTAAAATACAATAATTCTGGTGCCCGGCACATCTGCAAAGCCTGCCATTGCTGCTTTTCCGGTATCTCCAGATGTAGCAGTTAAGATGACGATCTCATTTTTCACGCCGTTTTTCTTTGCGGCGGTCGTCATCAGATGCGGCAGAATGGAAAGTGCCATGTCCTTGAACGCGATCGTTGCGCCGTGGAACAGCTCCAGATAGTAAACACCGTCTGCTTTTGTCAGCGGTGCAATTTCCTCTGTGTCAAATTTTGCATCGTATGCGTTTGCAATACAGTTTTTCAGTTCATCTTCTGTAAAGTCGGTAAGAAAACGGCTCATTACCTCGTATGCCACTTCCTGATAGCTCATAGCCGCAAGTTTTTCCATGGGAACATCCAGTGCTGGAATGGAGGTCGGTACAAATAATCCGCCGTCGTCGGACAGACCCTTTAAGATTGCCTGGGATGCAGTTACGGTTTCTCCATTGCCTCTGGTACTTTTGTATAATACTTCCATGCTCTTTCTCTCCTTCACTTTGACTCCCGGCAGAGCCTCTCTAACTCCCGGCCGGATACGTTTCAGATTAGTTTTACCTGTACGCTTCCTCTTATTATAATGGATGAAGTATGAAAAAACAACAAAAATATACAAAAAATGACTGTGCACAAAAATGCACAGCCATTTTCCACCATTCTGCCAAAATATTTTTTGTCAGAATGTATGATTTAATTTTCGTCGGACTCCTCCGTTTTTGCTTCGCCGTCTTCTAACGCCGGAGCTTCCCTTTCTGTCTCCTCGAGTGCGAGTGCCTCTTCCTCTTTTTTCCGCATTCTCTGCGATTTTATCTTCCGCCCAGGTCACAAACGCTGCCGCGTCTCCGATTTCAAAGCGTTTCTTATCGAGAAAGGTGCTTCTGCCTCCGATGGTGATGCGGATAAAGTTGTCAAACTCCGTCACCTTTGTCAGCTCTTCGAGCGGAATATCAGTGCTTCTGCCCTCTTTTTCGTATGTCATTGTGAGCACCTGCTCAGTAAAACGAAGGGTACGTTCTCCAAGGAGTCCTCTCTTTTTGCATTTTTTCATCTGTGAACGTGCCATCAGATTCGGCAGAAACGTACACAGAAGTGCCATCAGAATGGAGATTCCAAGATTGAAGAAGTCTCCCGGCATGATAAATCCCCGCGCTGCTGCACCGTAGATCATAAAAGCGATCGCAGCCACAACAGCAATCCCTGTAATGATCCGCAGTACCAGACGTACTTTTTTTATCTCGGTGCCGTAAATCTCCACAAACATTCCTTTGGTGTATTCAATTTGTTTTAAACAGCATATGCTCTCTCTTTTCTTATCGGTTGTTGATTGCAGTTACCAGCGCGTCGATGGAAGCGCGGATGATATCCGGATCTACGCCTGCGCCCCAGGAAAGGATTCCGTCCGGCTTTTTGATGCCGACGTAGGCAATTGCCTGTGCACTTGAGCTCTGCTCCAGCGCGTGCTCCGTATAGCTGACCAGATCATACTGCAGATTGTACTGCTGTTTCAGCGCGTTGCTGACAGCATTCAGACGGCCGTTTCCTTCTGCATATACAGTTGCATACTCACCGCCCTCGTAATTGGAGGTAACCTGTGCTTCAATTCTGCCCTCATCGAGCTGTTTAAAGTGAACGCCGTTGATGTTGTACGGTGTCGTTACGTTCTCGAAGGTATCTTTAAAGAGTTCAAAGATCTCATCCGGACGCAGCTCTTTATGCAGATGATCGGAAACGGATTTTGCGGTATAGCTCATAGCCTCGCGCATCTTCGCCGGCAGATTCAGACCGTATTTCGTCTCCAGAATATAGCCGACACCGCCCTTTCCAGACTGGCTGTTGATGCGGATGACGTCTGCATCGTAGTTTCTTCCGATATCGGTCGGATCGATCGGCAGATACGGAACGGTCCAGGTATCCGGTGCTTTCTCCTCGATCCAGTGCATGCCTTTTGCGATCGCATCCTGATGGGAACCGGAGAAGGCTGCAAATACGAGAGATCCGCAATACGGGCTTCTCGGGTTGATGCTCATACCGGTGAAGGATTCAAATGCATGGCAGAGTTTCGGCATATCGGAGAAGTCAAGCTCCGGATCGACGCCCTGCATGTACATGTTCATGCCGACCGTGATAATATCCACGTTTCCGGTTCTCTCGCCGTTTCCGAACAGCGTTCCCTCGATACGGTCTGCTCCGGCAAGGATACCCATCTCTGCATCGGAAACGCCGCAGCCGCGGTCATTGTGCGGATGAAGGGAAAGAACGACATTATCGCGGTATTTCAGGTTTTTGCTCATGTATTCCACCTGGCTTGCATAAACGTGCGGCATGGAAAGCTCCACGGTGCTCGGCAGGTTGATGATGGCTTTGCGGTCTGCAGTCGGCTGCCATACGTCGAGAACGGCGTTGCACACCTCAAGCGCATATTCCGGCTCGGTTCCGGTAAAGCTCTCCGGGCTGTACTCGAAGCGGTATTTCTCGCCGGCCTCTTCTGTCAGCTCTTTTAAGAGCTTCGCTCCCTCAACGGCGATTTTCAGGATGTCTTCTTTCGATTTTTTGAAGACCTGCTGACGCTGTGCATAGGAAGTGGAATTGTAAACGTGAACGATGGCATTCTTGCAGCCCTTTAATGCCTCGAAGGTCTTGCGGATGATATGCTCTCTCGCCTGGGTCAGAACCTGAACGGTTACGTCATCCGGGATCAGATCCTGCTCGATCAGGGTGCGAAGGAATTCGTACTCGGTCTCAGATGCTGCCGGGAAGCCGACCTCGATCTCTTTGAAACCAACCTCAACGAGGAGTTTGAAGAATTCTACCTTCTGCTCCAGGCTCATCGGAATTACAAGTGCCTGGTTTCCGTCACGAAGGTCAACGCTGCACCATACCGGTGCTTTGTCAATGCTGTCTTTTTCTGCCCAGTCCATGCACGGAACCGGCGGCATATAATACTGTTTCTGATACTTCTTTGCATTCATCATGATTTTTTCCTCCCAGAAAGTGAAATATAATTTATTCTGCCGACATAAATTCGGGATGAAAGCATAAAAAAATCTCTCATCTTCTGTGTCGGCTTCTGACACAAGAGACGAAAGACTTGCTATCTTACGCGGTACCACTCCTGTTTTACAGAGATTTTCTCTGTACACTCTGCGGATACGGATGAAACATCTGCATATCCTGCCCTTCTAACGGTGGGTTTCCGTCTGCACCTACTCTTTTTATTCTAAATTTGGGAGCAGCGGCTCTGAGGTCAGTTCCACGGAATTCGTCTGCTGTTTCGCATCACCCAACAGCTTTCTGGATTCGGAAGCTCCATGTAGTATTCCTCTTCTTTGCCTTTTTCCTAACTTGGCTCTTATGTTACCATTTTTCTCCATCTCTGTCAAGCGCAAAACGCAGGATTCCGTAAAAATACACCCGCCGGAAAGGAGGCTCCGGCGGGTACTCTAACGCATGATTTCGTTGTTTTATTTGTTGTACTCTTCCAGGTATTTCTGGTAATCCTCTACCTGCTTTCCGTGGATTTCCTTGAGCTCATCCAGCTCATCCAGTGTAGTCGGAACAGCCAGTCCTAAGTTGTCCAGCCAGTCTTTCCGGATCCACAGAGTCTCACATGCCGGCTCTGCAACGTCGCCCGGGATACGGTAAATTCCGTTGTCTCCGGATGCATAGAACATAACGCCAGGATCTACGCTGTTGTAGTAGTCAACCATGTTGGTGTATTTCTTCATATACGGAGAAACATCCACCAGAAGGCCTGCGTCTACCCATTTCGTATAGTCAGCTTCCATGTTCCACCACCAGATGATGTCCGGTCGCTGTGTCTCATCGCCTATCAGAAGGGAAATTTTGGATGTTGCATCCGACCAGCCCGGCAGTGCGATGATATCGATATCCAGGTTGCAGCGGTCCTCCATCCATTTCTGCATTTCGCTCTCTCCCTTCCTTCCGGCGATATAATGCATTATTTTGCACCATTATTTTTTAATGTGTGATATTAACGAGGTTTTTATTCTTGCGTTTTTGTCATTTTCGTTCAGTTTAGCTTTCCTTAAATGCACTATTTTGCATTATTAATTAGTGTTTTTCTACATGGCATTTATGCACGAATTTGAATCATCGCAAAAAGGGAGCCGGAAACGCCCCGGCAGACGGTTTTTCTTCTCGTCCGCCGGGGCGTCCCTGGCTTTCTTTCTTTGTTCACTTTTTCCTGTTTTTTCTATTTCTTTCTATCCCTGGCGCTTGCACGAGGAACGGCGCACCACAACCTCCCCCGAAACGAGAATCCGCTCTTTCGGCGCTTCCGGGTGCTCCTCCCGCCATAAAAATTCATGCACCATACGGCGGCCAAGCCACTTCGTATCGACATGAACGGTTGAGAAGAACGGATACAGCATCCGGTCCTCATCATCATCAAATCCGGTCAGTGCCACATCCTCCGGCACGCGCACGCCGATTTTCCGGAAGGATTCTGTCAGTCTTTTGGCGATCATATCGTTGCCGCAGACAATCGCTTCCGGCAGTGTATCGTAGCTCGCCACAATCTTGTCAAAATTTTCCGGGTAATAAAAATGATCGCTCTCCATATCCGGACGAACAAGATCTGCCTCGATCGGAATGCCCGCCTGCTCCATCGCCGCAAGGAAACCGATATACCGGTCATGCTTCGATTCATACGTACTGCTGTGTTCGCTCAGAAAGCCGATACGCGTCATGCCCTGTCCGATCAGATGGGACGTCAGAACACTCACCGGCTGCACACCGTCCACACGCACGATATCGCCCATCGGCCGCTGTTCGATACCGCAGTAATGGTCGAGCTGAAAAATGCGGTATCCCAGATTTACCAGTTTCTGCATATATTCCAGCGGCAGCATTTTAATGCAGAAGATCGCATCGATATTTTCATTCAGGCCGAGCGGCAGAATGCCGTTCTCCTCCTCCCGCTCCGTCACGACCGCAACGCGCGTCTGACAGTTATTGAGGCTCGCCTCCTCGGAGATGCCGCTCACGACACGGTCCCAATAAACAGCGGCATCCCGCGTACGCAGAACCATAATATTGTAATGCTTCTCCTGCGGTGCCCGAACTTCTTCCACATATACATTTTCGCCCAGATAGCCATTTCTTTTCGCCATCCGAAGAACTCTCTCCCGCGTCACCGGAGCTACCTTCGGATCATCCTTTAATGCCATGGCAACCGTATTCCGGGACAATCCCAGCTCCTTTGCCATACTCTGTATCGTTACTTTCCCCATAACTTCCTCCCTGTTTTTTCTGCGCAATTCATTTTTCTTCCGCACACGTCTTTGTCCGTAAGAAAAAAAGTGCCGTAAAACGACACTCTTACCGATCGGGGCAACAGGATTTGAACCTGCGACCTCACGGCCCCCAGCCGTGCGCGCTACCAAGCTACGCCATACCCCGTAATCATGTTTTCATTATACCAGCGAACTTCTGAAAAATCAATGTTATTTTTCCCTCTCCCGTTTCATTACATTTATTTCTTTATTTCGTGTCATATTCTCTTTTATTTTACTATATTGTCACTTTTTCTTTCTGAATATGTAATTTTTCGACGTTTTCCACGTATCATAAGTGAAAGGGGAAAATCGTATGCCATACAAACTTTCACCTCTGGCATGCCCGTCTGCAAAGACTATGTAAAAACTGAATAAAAGGAGACATCGTAATGGAAACTGAAATTTACTTTCTACTACACTCTTTAGGAATTGGTGCAAAATACCGCGGATTTCGCTATCTCGCCTATGGTATCGCTTTATGCATGGAAGACGAAGATTATCTCCTTCGGGTCAGCAAAACGCTGTACCCAAAGATCGCGCAAACGTTTCAGGTATCGTCCTCCTGCGTCGAACGAGACATCCGCACCGCTATTTCCGTCTGCTGGACCCGCGGAAACCGTGATCTGCTCTTTTCGCTTTCTGTGCATCCGGTTCTGACAAAACCGACCAATTCCGAATTTTTTGATATTTTAAGTTCTTATATCAAATACTACCGTGCTTTTCCTGCCTGTCGTCAGGAGGCATAAAAAAACGAATACAGAAAAGATAACACTTCCGCGCCCTATCATATTGGGGGATATGCATGGCGCGGAAGTGTTTTTTCTATGATAAAACGATAGAACAAAAAAGGAGACTGCCCGCAAAGGCAGCCTCCCGATATGGATCATTTGACAGCAAACCGATTAGTTATTGATCAGTTTGTCCTCGTTGCTCCAGCTGTACAGTTTTCTGACTTCTTCTCCGACTTTCTCTGACGGATGCTCTGCAGCTTTTCTTCTCATTGCACGGAAGTGAGCCTGTCCGCCTGCTGGGGACATATCCAGAAGGAAGTCTTTTGCGAAAGTACCATCCTGGATATCGGAAAGGATCTTCTTCATGGTCTTCTTGGTTTCTTCTGTGATGATCTTCGGTCCGGTGATGTAATCGCCGTACTCGGCTGTGTTGGAGATGGAGTATCTCATTCCGGAGAATCCCGACTGATAGATCAGGTCTACGATCAGTTTCATCTCATGGATGCACTCGAAGTATGCGTTTCTTGGGTCGTATCCAGCCTCGCACAGAGTCTCAAATCCAGCCTGCATCAGGGCGCATACACCGCCGCAGAGAACTGCCTGCTCACCGAACAGGTCTGTTTCGGTCTCAGTTCTGAAGGTTGTCTCCAGAAGACCAGCTCTTGCTCCGCCGATTCCAAGGCCGTAAGCCAGTGCTCTGTCCAGAGCTTTTCCGGTGTAATCCTGCTCAACAGCAACCAGGCAAGGAGTTCCTTTGCCAGCCTGATACTCGCTTCTTACTGTGTGGCCAGGTGCTTTCGGAGCGATCATAGCTACATCTACGTTCTTCGGAGGTACGATCTGTCCGAAGTGGATAGCGAAACCATGAGCGAACATCAGCATGTTGCCCTCTTCCAGGTTTGGCTCGATATCTTTTTTGTACATTGCAGCCTGTTTCTCATCGTTGATCAGGATCATGATGATATCAGCCTGTTTTGCAGCCTCAGCAGCGGTGTATACTTTGAATCCCTGTGCCTCTGCTTTTGCCCAGGATTTGCTGCCTTCATAAAGTCCAATAATAACATCACAGCCGGAATCTTTCAGGTTCAGTGCATGAGCATGTCCCTGGCTTCCGTAGCCGATAATTGCGATTTTTTTGCCTTCCAGTAAAGAGAGATTACAATCTTCCTGATAAAAAGTCTTGCTGCCATTTTATTTTCCTCCATAATATATAGAATGTCTTGACCGGCGGCAGGTCGGTCAATTTATACAGCGAAAAGCATTTCTGCCTTTTGCTGTTTGTCAGGGAAATGAACTTTTCTATACAAAAATTTCATTCCTCCAGCAAACGTATGTAATGTGATCTGCGTTAATCGAGGTAACGCACATCGTGGGCTCCTCTGGAGAGTCCTGTCACTCCTGTTCTGGCCAGTTCCAGGATTTCGTATCCCTGTACCAGATTCAGGAACCCTTCGAGCTTTGACTGGTTTCCGGTCAGCTCTACAATCAGGCTTTCCTGTCCCACATCCACGATTCTTCCACGGAAGACATCGGAGATGGCGATGACATTGCGGCGTTCATTTTCATTCACACGGATTTTGACCAGCATCAGCTCTCGTCTGACACTCTCGTCCGGCTTCAGCTCTTTGATATCCCGCACATCGACAAGTTTTGCCAGCTGTTTTTTGATCTGCTCCAGAATCATTTCATCACTGCAGTACAGAACAACAGTCATTCTTGTGTATCGCGGGTCTGCTGTCACACCGGCGGTGATCGTCTCGATATTGTATCCGCGTCGGCTGAAAAGACCAGCTACTCTGCTTAAAAGTCCCGGCGTATTATCCACCAGCAGGGATAATGTTCTTTTCTGTTCCATAAACACCAACTTTCCTCCATCCGCAGGCGCCGCGGATTTTCAGCAATTTCTTACAACTTCCAACGCCTTATCCAATATATTAGCAACTTATCCTCACTTTGTCAACAAAAATTTTACCAAATTATTCTTTTGAGCAAAAATCTTTTGCCTCCTGTGGTTCCCATTTGCATACCTTCCGGTCATACGTAAGGATGCCGTTCGACTCCTCCTCGACATCGGTAAGCTGTGTGTAGACTGCTGCGGCAAGTCCCTGTTCTGTGAGTTCTCTTATCTTTTCTGCCAGTGCATTCATCGCTTTCTGGTACTGTGTCTGGTTCTGGTACGTGCGGTAGCCGAACGATTTTTCGGAGTAGAGATGCTCCTGTACCGGATACGTATAGCCGCCGTATTCAGAAAAAGCAAACGCGCGCTCCTCCGGTTTTACTTTTAACGGACGAAAGTAATTGTGAAGGCTCTTGATGTCCCCCGCTCCCTGATCGTACCAGCCGCTCGCGTGGTCGATCTGCCGCGTCGGATCGAGAGCGCGCACCATTTCTGTCATCTCCCTGGCATCAAACTGTCCCCATCCCTCGTTGAACAGAACCCAGAGCGACACGCACGGTGCATTGTAAAGCTGATGAACCGTCTCGCGGCACTCCCGCTTCCACCACTCTCTTCCCGTTTTTGAGGTCCGCGAAAAGAGCGGATAACAGTTATCCCTGAATTCCGTTGTCACAAACGGCAGTACGGTCGGAAGGTACAAAAGGAACGTCTGAATCGACCGGCCGCCGCCGTTGATCATATCCTGCCACACCAGCATACCGATATGGTCGCAGTGGGAATACCATCTTGCGCACTCAACTTTCAGGTGTTTCCGGATCATATTGAAACCGAGGCGTTTGGCCGTCTTAATGTCATAAACCATCGCCTCATCGGACGGCGGCGTGTAGAAGCTTTCCGGCCAATAACCCTGGTCGAGGACACCGTTCTGGAAATACGGCTTTCCGTTTAAGAGAAGACGCGTGATTCCTTTCTCATCTTTTCCAATGCCGAATTTGCGCATGCCGAAATAACTCTCGATGCGGTCTTCTCCCGCTTCAATGGAAACCCCATAGAGATGCGGATGTTCCGGGCTCCAGCCTGCAAAATTACCGAGAATCAGCTCCGCCTCGTTTTCTCTCGTCTCCCGGACGCAGATCACCTTCGCATCCGGCGCTTCGCTCTCCCGCACCGTAATTTTTTTCGTCAGTCCCGCATCCGGTCCGTTGAGGAAAACCCGTACTTTTACGCTCGCCGTATCATATTCCGGCGTGATCACGATGCGTTCCAGATACGTCTCCGGCACCCATTCCATCCAGACGCTCTGCCAGATGCCGCTCTGCGCGGTGTAAAACATGCCGCCCGGGGTAAGGCTCTGCTTTCCGCGGCCCTTCCAGTCCGTGTCCGTCTCATCGCGCACCTTGACGGCAAGCTCGTTCTCTCCCGTTTTGAGATACGGCGTAAGATCCACTGAAAAAGAAAGATACCCGCCGAGATGGCCTCCGGCACGCTTTCCGTTGCAGTAAATTACCGCATCCTGATCCACGGCGCCGAACTGCAGCAGCAGCCGTTTTCCGGCAGGAATTTTGGGAAGCTGAATCGTGCGGAAGTACCACAGATATTCTTTTGGAAGCAGCTGCCGCTTCACGCCGGACGCATCGCACTCCGGGGAAAACGGAACGAGAATTTTTCCGTCCCGCTGTTTTGGCATTTTCTGCGTTTCCGTGAACGCATACTCCCACCATCCGTTCAGATTTGTCCAGTTTTCCCGGCGCATCTGCGGACGCGGATATTCCGGAAACGGGAGCTCTTCTTCCGGATTTTTCCCAAATTCCGTAGAAAGGCGGAATTTTTTCCTCCTTTTTTCCAATCTGTAATGCTTTGACCGCATTTTTGAAGTCCATTCTTTTCCCTCTTTTTCTGATTTTTATGATTGATAAAAGCGTGCCCGTACAAAATCCCGGACACGCTTTTGGTGTACTGAAAATCAAAGCGGATATTCACAATCCGGTTAGATAAACGCCAGCGTTTTCATCAGATACAGCCAGAACGTCAGCGTAAAGGCACTGCCGCACGTTGTGAGCATAACGGTGTTTGCCGTCAGACTTCCCTCATGACCCATATTTTTCGCCATGATAAAACTGCTCACCGTCGTTGCGGAACCCAGCATCACAAGGATTGCCACCAATTTTTCCTGACGGAAGCCAAGTATCACGGCGATCGGCAGAAAGACAGCTGCAAGACCGACCAGCTTAATCGCAGCTGCAGCAATCGACGGCCGGATATTCTTTGCCGCGCTCTTTGCCTCAAACGACGCCCCCATCGCAATCAGGCCGAGCGGCGTTGCAAGTACCGCAATATTCTGCACCGTTTTCTGCAGAATCACCGGCTTTGGAATGCGAAGCACCGACCAGAGAAGTCCTGCAGCGATCCCGAGGATAATCGGGTTTGTCACGATATTTTTCGCCGTCTTTTTCACAAAATCTGCCGTGATCTCCTCCCGTTCCGGACGGAATACTGCAAGAACGACAACCGCCATGATATTATACAGCGGCACACTGCTGATGATCATCAGCGGCGCCATGCCGGAATTTCCGTAGATATTCTGGATAAAGGCAATACCAAGGATCGCCGCACTGCTCCGGTACGCCGCCTGGATAAATTCGCCTCTTGCACTTCTCTCTTTTAAGAGATGGGAAAGTCCCCATACCGCAAGAATTGAGAGCAGTGTTGCAAAGAAGCAGAACAGAACGAATTTGATATCCCACACAGCGGAGAAATCAGAATCCGACAGGTCCTGGAACAGCAGCACCGGGAGTGCGATTTTAAACACAAATTTGTTCATTTTGCTTGTGAACGATTCGTCCAGAATACCAACCTTTCGAAAGAAAAGTCCCAAAATCATTGTCAGGAAGATCGGCATCGTCGCGTTCAGGCTGAAGATCAGATTACTCATACCAGTGTTTTTCCTGCCAGTACATTTTTATAATCTTCGTAGTTCTCTTCGAGAAGCTTCGGCGTATTCAGACCGTAGGGACATTTCTTCATGCAGGCGCCGCAGTGGAGACAACCTTCGATTTTCTTCATCATCGCCTGGCCGCGCTCGGTGAGCTGGTTGGCGGACGGGGAACGGCGCAGAAGCAGGCTCATGCGCGCGCAGGTGTTAATCTCAATGCCTGCCGGACATGGCATACAGTAACCGCAGCCGCGGCAGAAGTTGCCGGAGAGCTCTTTCTGGTCTTTCTCGATGATCGTCTTGATTTCATCCGTCATGGCAGGCGGACAGGCAATGTAGCTTAAGAACTCGTCCAGCTCTTTTTCTCTCTGGACGCCCCAGATCGGAAGCACGTTGTCGTACTGATCTTCAAAAGCATATGCAGCCGCGGAGTTTGTGATCAGCCCGCCCGAGAGCGCTTTCATTGCGATAAAGCCGATATTTTTCTCTTTGCATCCCTGTACCAGTGCTTTCTCACGGTCCGTTGCCAGATAGCAGAACGGGAACTGCAGCGTCTCATAAAGACCGGACTCAATGATCTCCTCTGCCACGCTCATGCGGTGGTTCGTGATACCGATGTGGCGGATTTTTCCCTGTGCTTTTGCTTCCAGCATCGCCTCATACAGGCCGGTTCCATCTCCCGGCTTAGGACAGAAGGACGGATTGTGGAACTGATAGATATCGATGTAATCCGTCTTCAAAAGGGAAAGGCTTGTCTCCAGATCCTTCCAGAAGCCCTCCACATCCTTTGCCATCGTCTTCGTAGAGATAAAGACCTTCTCACGCATTTCCTCAAACGCTGCGCCTAATTTTTCCTCGCTGTCGCTGTAGGCACGCGCGGTATCAAAAAAGCGGATGCCTCCGTCATACGCTTTGCGCAGCAGATAAACAGCGTCTTCTTTCGTGACACGCTGTACCGGCAGCGCGCCGAAGCCGTTCTTGTTTACACAGATTCCTGTACTTCCCAGTGTTACCATGGACATACTTATGTTCCTCCTTTTTCGCTTTCATTGTTTCAACTCATAGTCGGTATTTCACGGAGTCTGACATATCGAAAATAGTTCGACTGTGACTTGCATCATGTCAGTGGAGAATACCGATTTCTCTCCGCCCGCCACTGCCGTTATGTTTCTTTTAGCAATTCATCCCACCGCTTCAGAAACGGGGGACTTCTTGTCTACTGGTGTTAAAATCCGTTATTTCTATAGTATCACACTTTCTGTCAGACGGCAAACGCGATTTAAAGAGGCAGGCACAAAGGGAAATACTTTCCTTTTATGTCTGCCTCTGAATATCATTTTTTATTTTACTTCTTTATAAAAGTTTACGCAGTCCGACGGATCATAATAGATTTTATTATCCGCAAGCAGCGTGGAAACACCGTTCTGTACTTCGATGATGCTGACCGCACAGTTGTACGGCACGCCGCCGTGCCAGAAGTCGTTCTTGTCTTCATAGACATTGCGCAGCAGCGCACGCATGCAGCAGCCGTGGGTGGCGATCAGGATCGTCTTGTCCTGGAGCTCCGGTTTCGCAGTCAGCTCATGATAGAACGCTTCTGCCCGGTCGCAGACCTCCTGGATCGTCTCTCCGTCTCCCGCCGGGCGGAAGTGGAACGGATCTCTGTAAAAATCGTCGAAGTGTTCAGACGGAATCTCAAAATTGTTTGCCCGGCATCCAAGCCCTTCCCAGGAGCCAAAGGAAAGCTCCATCAGGCGGTCGTCGGTCGTAAGCGGCACATTTCTGCCCGCAAGGACGAGCTCTGCCGTGTGCTTTGCGCGGCGCAGTGGACTGGAAATTCCAAGGTCAAACGGGATATTTTTCAGTCCTTCCGCCGTCACTTTCGCCAGACGGACACCGTTCTCATTCAGCTCGGTGTCCGTCTGGCCCTGCAGTCTGCCTTCTACGTTCCACGCGGTTTCACCGTGGCGCATGATATAAAGTTTCATAAAAATCAGCCTCTCAGTTCGATGTTGAACTCATTCTGCAGTTTCTTGCAGATCTTCTCGACAAATTTCTGTACTTTTTCGAAGTCAAATGCTTCTTCCTTCGGTGCAAAGGTGACGGTGAACGCCATGCTCTTCTTGCCTTCCGGAATCTGGCCGCCCTCGTAAACATCGAACAGACGGATCTCTTTTACGTATTTGTTTGCCTCACGGATACAGTTCTCTACATCGCCGCAGCTGATGTTTTTGTCCATGACAAATGCCAGGTCACGTTTCTCCTCCTGGAATTTGGAGATCGGCTGGAAGGTGCGTTTTTTGCCGTACCATCTGGAGAGCTCTTTTAAGTCAAGCTCCATGATGTAAGCGGAAGTACGCATGCTCAGCTCGTTCTGGATATCGTATGCTGCTTTTCCGAAGTATCCGATTTCTGTACCCTCGCAGAGTACTTTCACTGCCTGATACGGATGCAGGAAGGATTTCTGAACCGGCTCGTAGGTGAACTCAATGTCCATGCTCTCGGCGATGGTGTTGGCGATGCCCTTCATAGTGAAGAAGCTCTCGTTGTTTCCGAAGGTTCCGACGCAGAGAACTTTTCTCTCATCCGGGTAGGATGTCAGCGGCAGGGACTCCGGAATGTAGATGCTTGCTACCTCGAACAGTCTTCCTTCAAGGGTGCCCTGTTTCTCATTTCTGGAAATGGCATTCAGCATGGAAGCTGCCAGTGTGGTACGCATCAGGGACAGATCCTGGTTGATCGGGTTGATGATCTCGATGGCATTTCTCTCTTTTGCATCTGCCGGCAGTTTCAAGAGATCCAGATCTGCAGGGGAGAAGAAGGAGTAATGCATGCACTCGTAGATACCCATGGTGCATAAGGTATTCTTCAGTGCCAGCTCGCCTTTCTGCTCTTCATTGTAGCCGCCCATCGTTACCTGTGCAGCGGAAAGGAAGGTATCGGTTACGTGATCGTAGCCGTACATACGGATGACTTCCTCTGCCACGTCCGGATAGCGCTCGACATCGTTCTCTCCCTCCGGCAGCATATCCTCACGGTAAGCCGGAACCTGGATGGTCAGCTCATCGCCGTTGATTTCCGGTGCAAAGTTCAGGTTTTTCATAATGCGGAGAATCTCTGCTTCCGGAACTTCGATACCGAGTACGCCGTTTACTTTGCTGACACTGACGGTCATCGGAGTCGGATCGATGGAGTTTCCGGTGTTCACATCGAAATGGGTACGGGAAACTTTACCGCAGCCAAGCTCTTCCATCAGATGCAGCGCACGTTTCATACCAAGTACGGTTGAATACTCGTCCACGCCTTTCTCATATCTTGCACTGGCATCCGTCGCTTTTCCAAGCGCACGGGCTGTCTTTCTGACGTTGTCGCGTGCGAATTTTGCGGACTCAAACATAACAGCCTCTGTCGTGTCGCGGATCTCGGAGTTTAAGCCTCCCATGACACCGGCAAGTGCAACCGGTTTTACGCCGTCGCAGATCACGAGGTTGTTCTCATTCATTGTGTATTCCTGCTCATCGAGGGTCACAATCTTTTCATTTTCTTTTGCTCTTCTGACACAGATTTCATTGCCTTCCAGATAAGAGCAGTCAAAAGCATGCATCGGCTGGCCGATCTCTTTTAAGACGTAGTTTGTGATATCAACCACGTTGGAGATCGCGGACATGCCGACGAGTGCCAGACGGCGTTTCATCCATGCCGGGGACTCTCCGATTTTTACGTCATATACGTAATGAGCGCTGTAACGCGGGCAGAGTTCCGGAGCTTCCACGCGGACAGAGAAGCCTTCTTTTTCCACATCCGTCTCGGTGTAATCGGTTGCCGGCATTTTTAAAGGTTTTTCCAGCATCGCCGATACTTCTCTTGCGATACCGAGGATACTCTGGCAGTCCGGTCTGTTTGCAGTCAGGGAGATATCAAAGATCCAGTCGTCAAGACCTGTCAGCTCTTTGACATCTGCGCCAAGCTCGGCATCTTCCGGCAGAACAAGCAGTCCGTTGTAGCCTGCGCCCGGGTACAGATCCTCGGTAAGGCCGAGCTCCACGCCGGAGCAGAGCATTCCGCAGGACTCATATCCTCTTAATTTTCCTTTTTTGATGGTCATAACACCCTCGATGGTCTTATGATCTTTTGCTGTTGCATAAACAGAAGCGCCAGGAAGGGCAACCGGGAATTTTCCGCCGGTGTGCACGTTGTCTGCGCCGCAGCAGATCTGCATGGCGCCGTGTTCTCCTGCATTTACCTGGCACACATGAAGATGGGTCTCCGGGATCGGCTCGCAGCCCTCCACCAGACCGACAACAACGTTGCTGATGTCTTTTCCCACCTGATAACGCTCTTCTACTTCAAAACCGCCGTCGAACAGTTTTTTCTCCAGTTCTTCCGGGGTAACATCGATATCTACATATTCTTTCAGCCAACTTAACGGTACTAACATATTAAACCTCCAAATTCAAACTGTTTCGTCTTTATTTCTCGTTAATCTGATTTAAAACCCGCAGATCGGAACCGAATAACAGTTTGATGTTGTTGATTCCGTATTTCAGCATGGCGATACGCTCCAGGCCGATGCCAAAAGCGAAGCCGCTGTACTCTTCTGAATCAATGCCGCAGTTCTCCAGCACGCGTTTGTTTACGATACCTGCTCCAAGGACCTCGATCCAGCCGGTTCCCTTGCAGAGGCTGCATCCTTTTCCGCCGCAGGCGAAGCAGCTGCAGTCTACCTCAACGGACGGCTCCGTGAACGGGAAGTAAGATGGACGAAGACGTGTTGTCGTTCCCTCGCCGTAGATCTTCTGTACGAGTACGTCGAGCATTCCTTTCAGGTCGCAGAGGGTGATGTTTTTGTCGACAACGAGTCCCTCCATCTGATGGAACATCGGAGAATGGGTTGCGTCGTCATCAGACCGAAAAACACGTCCCGGGGAAAGGATCTTGATCGGCGGCTTTTTGTTTTCCATGACATGAATCTGGCCTGCCGATGTCTGGGTACGAAGCAGGAATTCCGGGGAGAGATAGAAGGTATCCTGCATATCTCTTGCCGGGTGATCCTGTGGTGTATTCAGTGCAGTAAAGTTGTAGTAATCGGTCTCGATTTCTCTTCCCTCGTATACCTCAAAGCCCATGCCTGCAAAGATGTCGATGAGCTGTTTGCGGATCAAGGTAACCGGATGAAGGTTTCCGATCGCTGTCTCTTCTGCCGGAAGGGTCAGGTCGATTTTCTCGGACTCATATTTCTTCTGCAGCTCGCGCTCTTTCATCTCCTCTTCCACTTTCTGGAAGCGGCCAAGCGCCCACTCTTTTAACTCATTGACGGATTTACCGTAGTTTGCGCGCTCTTCCGGGGCAATGTTTTTCATTTCTTTCATCAGCCCGCTGATCTTACTTTTCTTTCCTTCCAGATACTCGCTCTTAAATTCATACAGTTCTTTGGAGCTTTTCAGCTCTTCCAGTCCATTTTCAATCTTCTGTTTTAATTCAGACAGATGGCCGGTTAATACACTTTTTTCCTGCATTTGACTCTCCTACTTTCTTTTTCTTGCTTGTTTGATGGTAAATGTGAAAAACAGTCAGATACCCCGCTGCAAACAGCGGAGCATCTGATTTTCGTGGCAGTCGCCAAATATCCATGCAAGCATGGCTGTCTGGCTCGTTGCTCACAAAAAAAGACCCCGCCCCACAAAGGGACGAGATCTGAAATTTCGCGGTACCACCCTGATTTCTGCAGATACTTCCTGCAGACACTCATAACCGGTGCTGTAACGTACACCAAACGTCTGTCCCTACTTGCATTTCCAGTATCCTGCTATACGTTCCGGACATCTGCTCCAATGCGAAATTTGAAATATTCCTGAACCTGAAGGAGCTTGCAGCCGATGACTCCCTCTCTCTGGCGGAAAAAATATTTCTCTGAACATCTTCACAGCATTTTTCCTGTTAGATTATTTATAAAACTTTCATAAACAATATTTATTGTACCGTCTTGACCCCCGGATGTCAAGCCATTATTTTCCCGCTTCTTTATTCGTCTCTTTATTTTCCATAAAATGCTCGATCGCCGCATTCTGCAGTTTCCGCAGTTTATCCTCAAAATACGCGTTGATCTCCGCGCCGATCAGAAGGATCCACATGCAGAAATACATCCAGATCATGATAAACACGATCATCGTCAGACTGCCGTACATATTGGACGCCGCAAGCGCGATGTCGAGGTACATGGAAAATGCAAGGGAAAAATAGACCAGGCAAGGGATGAGATCAGTGCGCCCGGGCACTGGCTCTTAAAGCTCGCCTTCCGGTTCGGAATGCATTTATACAGCACCAGGAACAGAACCGCCAGCACGCCTGTCGTAATCAGGGTACGCATGCCCATGATAGAGGATGTCACGCGCGCCACCATCGGCAGATGTTCCGTCAGCTTATTCTGAATGCGGGTTCCGAAGACCAGAAGCACCAGACTGGTGAGGAATGCAGCGACAAATATTAAGGTATATGCCATGCCCCGCAGCCGGTTGATGATGTAATTACGTGTCTCTGTTACGTGATAAATGCTGTTCAGCCCGTTTGTCAGCGCCGCAATGCCCTTTCCCGCCGACCACAGCGTTGTGATGATCGTAATCGGCATATAGGCAACGGACTGATAAAAGATCTCATTTACAATACCGCCCACGTAGCTCTGGAACTCCGTGGGCAGCATATTGATCAGAACGCTGTAAACATCGTCGCGTGTCAGCGGCGTATATTTTACAAGCGTAACGACCAGAAGAACAAACGGAATAAAGGAAAGAAGAATGAAATACGCACTCTGCGCTGCATAAGCACCGACATGGTCCTCATTCAGGCGCTTCATAAAACCGCGGATTGTTTTTATCATCTGGCAAAACCGCCTTTTCTTTGTTTTCGTGAATCTGTCCCATTCTTGCACATATATCGTACTTCAGGATAGCCTACAAAGCATATCATACTTTTCTTTCCTTCGCAAGGGATTTAATTCCATTTCCGGTAATACCATGCGTAACCGCGTGCCGGAACCGGAACGCCGCGCAGAACACGTTTCTCGCCGGTAAACAGATCCTTCCAGGTGAACTCACCCATATTGATCCAGGCCGTGCGGTCTTCATTGCTGAAGTTAAAGAGACCTGTTACCATCTCATTGCCGGATTTTCTGCAGACACAGAGAAGCGCCGTATCATACGTTTCCTCAGTCCAGACATCCGCCTCACCCTCAAACGGACGGTATTTGAATTTCAGCTCCTCCATCTTTTTCATCGAAGCAAAAATCTGATTCTGAACCGTTCCTTTTTTCTCCTTCTGGGGCTCCAGATCCCAGCGGAAGTGGCCGCGGTGCAGATAACGGCTGTCGGCTGCGCGGTCAGAATCTTCACTCTCTTTGTAGGAATAATCGTTGACCTGGCCGATCTCATCGCCGCTGTAGATAACCGGAATACCAGACTGGATGAAAAGGTATGCGTTCAGCATCTCAATTCTCTGGATCGCCTGTTCGGTCTTCGCCTCATTCTGCTCAAAGCCTGCCGCCTCAAGACCGCAGAGAGAAGCCGTCGTTCCGCAGAGACGCGCATCCTGCAGAACAGGATCGTCGTTGTAGAGTTCTCCTCTTGCATCGCTTCCCTCCACATAGCCGCGGAAGTAATCATTCAGATATTTTTTATGCGGTGCCTCGGCGATGCCGAACTGTTTCAGCCATTCGTAATCGAGGCCCCAGCCGATATCATCGTGGCATCTCAGATAGTTCAGGAAGACATAATCCTTCGGCAGTCTCGTCACAATATCCATCTGATGTTTCAGCAGGCGGGTATCTGCCGTTGCAATGGTGTGCCAGGTGGATGCCATCGTCGTTACGTTGTACAGCATATGGCACTCCGGTTTTTCCAGAGTTCCGAAGTACGGAACAACCTTTTCCGGCTCCATGACAACCTCGCCGAGCAGCAGAACGCCCGGGCAGACGATCTCGGTGATCATACGCATCATGCGGACAATGGTATGTACCTGCGGCAGGTTACGGCAGGTGGTGCCGAGCTGTTTCCAGATGTATGGAACGGCATCGATGCGGACGATATCGATTCCCTGGTTGACGAGATAGAGCATGTTGTTGACCATCTCATTGAAGACAACCGGGTTCGCATAGTTCAGATCCCACTGGTACGGGTAGAATGTTGTCATGACAAATTTGTGACAGTCCTCTCTCCATGTAAAGTTGCCCGGTGCCGTTGTCGGGAATACCTGCGGGCAGGTTTTCTCATATTCGGACGGAATGTCGTAGTTATCGAAAAAGAAGTAGCGGTCCTGATACTCTTTTTCTCCGGCAAGTGCACGTCTGGCCCACTCATGATCCTCGGAAGTGTGGTTCATAACGAAATCCATGCAGAGACTCATGCCCTGGTCGTGGCATTTTTCAGAGAGTGCAGCCAGATCCTCCATCGTTCCAAGGGACGGCTGTACGGTACGGTAATCGGCAACGGCATAGCCGCCGTCACTCTTTCCTTTCGGAGTGGCAAGGAACGGCATCAGGTGCAGATAATTCACGTTGCACGCTTTTAAGTAATCCAGCTTCTCCTCAAGGCCGCTGATGTTGTCTGCGAATGCATCGATGTACAGCATCATGCCGAGCATTTTCTGGCTCTTATACCAGTTCTTCTGTTTTTCTCTCTTACGGTCGAGTGCTTTCCATTTTTTATTCCGCTCTTTGTACCACTGCTCCATGCTCGCACAGAGCTCTTCAAATCTTCCCTGTCCGTTTGGATACAGCTCGCAGTAGAGCCATTTCAGCTCATCATAGTGTTTCTCGAGTCTTCTCTGATATTCCACTGTCATGTTGTTCGTTCTCCTTTATCTTATTCTTTATCCTGTCACAGCGTTCCGGCAACGGAAAATCTGTGTTACGTTTCTTTCACTTGCAGTATACCGTTGCCGCAATTATATGTCAACCGTTTACATACTGTATTTTTCAACAAATTTCAGCCTTTTTCTTTGTCTTTTTTTACCATTTTCTGTCTATCGTTTACTTTCTGGAACAGAAAAGACTCCGCAGCTTATTTTTTCCGCGGAGTCTCTCTCTTTTTTTCTGTTTCACGCCGAACCACGCACCACAAGGCTCACCGGCATGGTCGTCACATTCGGCACCATCTCTCCCTTTCTTCTCCGATCGATATACGCAATGGAAAGCTCCGACATTTCCTCAATCGGCTGATGAATCGTCGTGATGGAAGGCGTGGTAATCCCGGCGATCACAGTGTCATCAAACCCGACAACTTTAATATCCTCCGGCACCCGTTTTCCCATGGCGTAAAGGCGCTGGAGTACCTGTGCGGCAATCAGGTCACTGCTTGCAAAAATGCCGTCCGTCTCCGGGTGCTCCAGAAGGCCCTTTTCAATATAGGATTCATAGTGCATGGAGCCGTAGCTTAAGCGGTCACTCAAAAGAACTTCCCCTTCAATCCCCCGCTCCCGGCAGACACGCAGGAATCCATCCGCACGCCGGTCCGCCGGCATATCTCTTCCGACGATTCCGCCGAAATGAAGCAGATGGCGGCAGCCGCAGTCCGCAAGATGCGATGCTGCAAGCGCTCCTCCCTGCTCGTTGTCACACTGGATCGTAATGGCCTCCGTATTTTCCTCTCGCTCGAAATTGACGATCGGAATTTTCAGATCATGAAACTTTTCAATCTGCACATCGCGGCTTGCCATCACAACGCCGGTTACACGGTTGGAGATGAACATATCGAGATATTCGGTTTCTTTCTCCGGCTGATCTTTCGAGTTGCAGAGCAGAATCTTGTAGCCCCGCTTTGCCGCCGCGCTCTCGAGTGCACTGATCATTTTACTGAAAAACGGGTGCGAGATGTGCGGAACGATAACCCCGATCGTATTGGAATGCGCTTTTGCCAGGGAACGCGCCAGCTCATTCGGCTGGTAATTCATCTCCTGCATCGCCTGCGTTACTTTTTTTCTTGTCTCTTCACTGATGTATCCGCGGTTGTTGATCACGCGGGAAACCGTCGTCGCCGTAACGCCGGCACGTGCCGCTATGTCCTTGATTGTCGCCATGTTTCTCTCCTCGTCATTTTCTAACTGTTTTTTGCTTTCGCCCATTATAGCACAAAAAATCTGTTTTCGGTGATTTTTTAAAAAGGGAACGGCAGTCGCCGATTTCGATGTTCTGGTAAAAATAGCGGAGAATCTCCTCATACGATTTTCCCTGCTCCGCCAGATGTTTCGCACCGTTCTGTGACATGCCGACGCCGTGGCCGTAGCCGCCGCCGTAAAAATGTAAAGGAGACAGCCGTTTCCCCTCTTTTTCCGGAACCACGATAAAGCAGGCACTCGGAAGCAGCTCCATCTCACAGCTTACAGTTCCGTCATTTTTCTGAATCGGCCAGCCTTTCGCCGAGAGGAACTTTCGGATCTGATACTCTCCCTCGATTTCCATGGATCCTTTTTCCCCCTCGATACGGACGGTTTCTGCCGCACCTCCCTCTGACCGCCGCCGCACCTCAATCCCCGTGATCTCCCCGATTTTCTGATCCGCTGCCCGTTCTGACAGCACATCCGCCGGAATCGTCACCTGCCAGCGGTACCAGCCGTCCTCCACTTCCAGACTTGTGCTGTCCCTTTTGGTGATAAACGATGCAAACGCCTCCTCCGTCTCCGGTTCCTGCTTCTCCCCGCCTACCGTCACGCTCTTCAGATATTCTGCCGTCTCCGCCGTATTCCACACTTCATCCGTACTCGTCTTCCCGCAGGAGGTTGAGAAAAAATACGCCTGAATTGGTTCCCCGCCGCAGGTGATGATTTTTCCTTCTGTCTCCGCCACCGCAGCGTCTGTCTCCGGCTGCGCTTCCATATTGTGGTAGACCTGGCTTTCCACGCTGTCGTCTACATCCGCGTGGTAGTTCTCCCACGTTTTTTCACGAATCCTGGCACACGCATACGTTCTCGCACAGACCGCCTGTGCTTTTAATGCCTCCTTTTCATAGGAGGACGGCATCTCACTCGGCACGACATACCGAAGATACATTTCCAGATCAAGTTCATTTACAACGAGAAGTCCCTCTTCGCTTTTATAGATGACAAAACTTCCCGGATAAACCGTCTCGTCCTCCGGCTTTCCCGTCAGGGAAACCGCCGTTCCCGCCGTCTCATCGGCCGGCACCACATGCACAACTTCCCCGCATTCCTGTTCCGTCACACAGATCGTCTCCTGCGGGGAAGCTATGTATGCGCCGTCGTTCATGGAAAGGCTTGCGTTTCCACGCAGGGACACCTGTTTCTGTGCGTATCCCAGCTTTCCGCAGTCCGTCAGAAGGACACGAATCTGTACCGGTCCGGCTGCCGTTGTTTCTTTTTGTTCTTCCTTTTTACTGTTCAGAAAAGCCGCGTTTTCCTGTTCCATGTTCTGTATCGTCTCCTCCTGCTTTTTGCCTTCCATCGTCTCCGTCCTGCTTTCTGCTGTCGCTGTCTCTTCCGGCGCATCCAGACGGCGCTTCACAACAAACAATAACAGCAACAGGAGAATCCCCACTCCTAACAGTATCAATTCCAATTTATCATTTTTTCTCTTCATATCTCATTCTATGCACACGGCTTTTTGTCCGATTCCTTTTCTTTTTGCGATTTTTCCTTGACAAATACCGCCCTATGGTATATAGTACGGTTGTGTATAAATTTCATATCAACATCCAGAGTGCATCAAAAGAAGATCCGTCTTTTGGTGAGAGAGGGAATTCAGGTGAGATTCCTGGGCGATCCGGTCACTGTAATCAGGGAGTGAAGCATAACAAATCCATTGTATGTCCGCAACATATGAGAAGGAATGTGGAACGATGATCTGTAAGTCAGGAAACCTGCTCTGTATGCATAGGGTTGATGCTTCCGATGAAAGCTTCCATTCAAAGACTATTATGGGATATGGAATGTCTGAAAATTTTCGATTAGATTTTTAGAAACCTTCGAGCGAGATTTATGCATTGCATTAAACGGCCGGGTAAACCGTTTCAGATTCTGGTTTCGCCTGTTCTTAGTCAGGCGCCATCCTCCGCTTAAAGGTGTCTGCTATTCCGCTTGCAGGTTGATTCAGATGGCGAAGCGGTTACCCACCTCTGAAAAGAATATGACATAACTGGTAAGATTCTGTTGGATTCGAAAACAGGGTCTTTTCTTTTTCTGTTTTTTCAGAATTCGTTTTCTGCATATTTTCCCATAAAAAGGCTCCCCGCCTGCGCTCCTGTTTTCACAGGACGCTGCAGGAAGGGAGCTTTTTTATGCTGTTTCTATAGCAAGACCCGAAAATAATGCAAAAAAGGCAGTGCTGCAGAGCGCGAATTGCAAGGAACAGATTTGAAGGCGTACCGAGGTACGACGAAAATCTGTGACGCAGTAATTCATGCTCTGCGGTGCTGTAATTTTTGCATTATTTTCGAGGATTGCTATAAAATAGGATCTTAGAAAATGAATTTGTATACGGTTGTGGTGTCGTAAGTATCGCCTGCCTCGAGGATCGGTTTCTCCTCACCCTCCTGGTTGATGGCATTCGGCACATACTGAGATTCCAGGCAGAAGCCGTTGCGTTTGTCATAGAATACCCCATTCTTTCCGGTAACCGGAGCAATGAAATTTCCGGCGTAGAACTGAACGCATGGCAGATCCGTGAAGGCTTCCATGGTGATGCCGCTCTCTTTGCAGGATGCGACTGCCATCAGCTCAATGCTTCCCTCGACAGCCTTGTCCAGGATAAAGTTGTGGTCGTAGCCGCCGGTCAGTTTGAGCTGTTCGAAATCTGCTTCGATCTCTGCTCCGATTGCTTTCTCGCTGGTGAAATCCATCGGGGTTCCCTGTACCGGTGCATGCTCGCCGGTCGGGATGGATGCAGAATCGATCACCGGGCTGAACTGCTCCGCTTTTAAGACAAGTGTCTGGTTCTCAATAGATCCGGCATCGTGGCCTGCCAGGTTGAAGTAGCTGTGGTTTGTCATGTTGACAACGGTATCCTGATCGCAGCTTCCCTCATAGTGGATTTCTACGGCGTTCTCATCGGTCAGGGTATACGTAACGGACACTTCAAAGTTTCCCGGGAATCCCTGGTCTCCGTCCGGGCTCATCAGAACGAAGGTAACGGCGCTGTCATCCGCCTCTTCTACGTTCCAGAGGCGGTAATCGTATCCGTCCGGGCCGCTGTGCAGGTTGTTGTTGTTCTCATTTTTTGCCAGCTGGTATGTTTTTCCGTGCAGTTCAAATGCTGCTCCCGCGATACGGTTTCCGTTTCTTCCGATGGTGGCTCCAAAATGGCTTCCGTCGGTCTCATAGCCGGTTACGGAGTCAAATCCAAGGACAACGTCTCTCTTCTTTCCATCCTTATCCGGAACGAGAACCGATACCAGATGTGCGCCGTAATCGGTTACGCTGATTTCCATTCCGTTTTTATTGGAGAGCGTGTAGAGCAATGCTTCTTTTCCGTCTTTTGTTGTTCCAAAACCCTGTTTTTTCATGTTCCTTCTCCTTTTGGTTGTATGTAACGTATAAAAGAGAACCATTTTCATGATTCTCTTTTTTCTCTTTTGTAACCCCGGAATGCCGTTTCCCATACTTTGACTCCTAGCAACGCAAGCTAGGTGGGTAGCCGCAGTCATCATTTCTGCCTTCCACTGACGTCTGTTTCCAGGGTGGCCTGACATCCACATGACAATAATAAGCCTCCCGTTTAAAGTAAATGTAGGTTCAAAATAATGAGATCATCGAACATTCCAGGAAGTTACATTTTTCTTCTTTTCTTTTCACAATTCGGATTATACGCTATTTTGGTTCGCTTTTCAAGTATTATTGCACAATTACTCAAAAATATTCGAACAGCTTTTGTATTAAATGATAATACACACCATTCCGCCCCGGCTGTCGTTGACAATTTTCTGCATGGAATCCTGGAGTTTTGCCTGGCCGTCCTCGGTGATCTGGGCGATTTTGCTGCGGATGCCGTCGTCAACGAGCTGCTCGACGGATTTGCCGAAAATGTTGGTATTCCAGATTCCCTCCGGGCTCTTTGCGCTCTCTTTGATATAGGCGATCAGATCCTCCGCCTGCTGCTCACTTCCGACGATCGGCGCAATCTCCGTCTCGATGTTGGTCTTGATCATATGAATCGACGGGCTCACCGATTTAATTTTCACGCCGTATTTGTTTCCCTGATGGATCACGGCTGGCTCCTCCAGCTGAATCTCCTCCCTCCCCGGAATCACGACGCCGTAGCCGCATCCGCGCACCGCATGAATCGCGTCCTCTACCTTGCGGTACTCTTCCCGTTGTGCCGACAGCTCGCGGATCGTCTGCACCAGATCATACTCGCCTTTGATCTCCACGCCGGCAAGTACACTCAGCATTTCATAATAATACTGCTCTTTCACCTCAATCCGCACCTTCACCGTACCGCTCGCAAGATCCATCGACTGCAGCAGTGTCTGGCTGACATACTGACTGGCAATCGCTGTTTTTCCGCCCACTGCATCCTTCAGGCGCGTCTTTTCCCTGCACATCTCACGGATCTTCTGCAGCAGCTCTGCCTTCAGCGGATGGTCATCGGCAAGAAGCTCCACCCATTTAGGAATATAAAATTCCATCTGCTGAAGCGGAAACTCATACAGCACCTTTTCGAGCATATGCAGAATATCTTCTTTGCGGAGCTGGTCGCAGTTCACCGCCATCGCTGCCACGCCGAATTTTGTTTCAAGCTCCTTTACCTGCCGCTGTGTCTCCTCCCGGACGGTTTTTTTCGCATTCACAAGAATCAGGAAGGGCTTTCCCTGCTTTTTGAGCTCCGCAACGGTTCGTTCCTCCGCCTGCAGAAAATTCTCCCGCGGCAGCTCGCCGAACGATCCGTCGCACGTCACCATAAGACCGATCGTGGAATGTTCTGCGATCACCTTCTTCGTACCGATCTCCGCCGCCTCCCGGAACGGAATCGCCTGCTCGGACCACGGTGTTTTCACCATCCGCTCCTTCTCATTTTCCAGATTTCCCGCCGCGTCCGGCACCAGAAAACCGACGCAGTCGATCAGTCGCAGCCGGATCGGATCGCCCTCCCCAAGCTGCAGCTCCACGGCGTCTTTCGGCACAAATTTCGGCTCCACCGTTGTGATCGTCTTTCCCTCCCCGCTTAAAGGCAGGGCATCCCGTACCTCCGCCTGTTCCTTTTCCGAAAGATACGGCAGTGCCAGCACCTCCAGGAAACGGCGGATCAGGGTGGACTTTCCCGTCCGTACAGGCCCCACCACTCCGATCAGGAACTGGCCCTTCGTTCGTTTCTGAATATCGCGGTATACTGAATATGCATCCATGCGCTGTTGTCCCCCTTTTGATCTTTGTGTCTATGTACTGTTATATTTCTATG
>ENA-OQOA01000243-OQOA01000243.1-human-gut-metagenome-genome-assembly--contig:-NODE-243-length-27651-cov-3.809766_pt1 | contig 27651 bp, 26 predicted proteins | sample MGYA00242633_ERZ504888 | MGnify/ENA primary metagenome ERZ504888 (study PRJEB26092, sample SAMD00036372) | human gut metagenome | host: Homo sapiens | study: EMG produced TPA metagenomics assembly of...
GATATTTGTGCAGTTTTATCAAAATCTATCCTTTACCTTTTTGAAAATCCTATTTGAGTACAAAAAGAGGAGAGAAATATCCTTTCTGTATCCTGAATATTTCTCTCCTCTTTTACAGATTACATCGTGTTTTGATTACAATATCTTCATAACAAAATTCTTCTTTATGCCCTGGATTTCCACAAAGACTATGAAAAATCTCCATTACCGACTCGTATCCTTGTGCATAAGCATCCTGTCTTAATACAAAATCGATCACACCTTCTTTCAGATTCTTCTTATTCTCTCCCTCATAATCATGTACGATCAGCTTGATCTTCTTCTCTAATTCATATTTTTTAAGAATCTTACATACCCCGATTTCTCCCTGTGCTGGCATATAGATTCCTTTCAGATCTGGCGTGATCTCTAACTGTTCTTCTAATAATTTTCCTGCTACCCAGTTATCATCATATGCAAATCTTGGCTCCAGGATTTTGATCGATGGATAATGATAGCTTAATTCCGCTATAAATCCTTTGGTTCGCTTCACAGTTGCTGTATTGTCTGCAGATCCTGATATGATCATGACCTTTCCACCATCAGGAATGATCTCTCCCATCAGACCTCCTGCAACACAGCCTCCTGCATAATTATCCTGTCCTACAAAACAACGTCTCTTTGTATCTTCAAGGTCCGAATTGATCGTTATGATCTCAATTCCATCATCTACATAACGATTGATCGTATTCTTCAACATCTCATCATTCGATGGCATCAATACGATTCCTTTCATACCTGCTTCTTTATAACCCCGCATAATGTCCAGCACCTGTCTTACATCTCCACCCTTGATCTGGTCGATCATCACACGTCCGCCAAACCGTTCTACTTCTTGTTTTGCATCCTTAGCTCCTTCTAATACTGTCTGGATTGTCGGGGTATCTGCATATTGCAAAATAACTCCGATCCGCAGGATCTGATTGCCTGACGATAGTGCCTTTGCCGCAATATTCGGCTGATATCCAAGTTCCTTTGCGATCATCTTAATCTTCTCTGCCACTTCCGGTCGAATACGTCCACGGTTATTCAACGCCCTATCTACAGTTCCTCTTGATACACCTGCCAGATCTGCGATCTGCTGCATTGTCACTGCCATTTTTTCTCCTCTTTTCTTTTGCGTTATCGTGCACGCATATATTATAACTCTGTTTTTTCTTTTTGCAACCAAGAAAGAATCCTACAATTCCAATTTCCTACAATCGGGTAGGAGGTAAATAATTATTTTATTTACCGTCCTCCTACACCACCGTACGTACGGTTCCGTATACGGCGGTTCTTTAGTTTTCACAGATTATTAGATAATAGTCGAGCATGGATGTATATCCCAGCTTGGCTATTATTTTCTTTGAAAAGATTTGGTTCAAGACTTTCGCCATTCTCCAATAACCTTTTCTACTATTGGCTAGTTCCTTGGCTTTCCAATCCTCTAAACCTAGTGCTTTCAGCATTCGGTATTTCGTTTTGATTTTCTTCCACTGTTTCCAATAGACCGCTCGGATTCTCCGCCTTGCCCATTCATCCGTTTTTCGGAGGAGCTCTTTCATATCTGCGAGCCTGAAGTATTCCACCCATCCCCGCACATACTCTTGATACCTCTTTTCTCGTACTTCATTGCTAATGCCTTTGTTCCTGTCGGTAAGTTCTCTGATTCTATTCTTCATCTTCACTACCGACTTTGAGTGTACTCTGAATCTGCATTTACCTTTATATCTATAAAAGCTATAGCCAAGATATTTGACTTTGCTGATGTGAGACACCTCCGTTTTCTTCCTGTTTACTTTCAGAAATAGTTTTCCTTCAATGAACGGGATAATGTTTTTCAAGGTTCTTTCCGCACTTTTCCTGCTCTTACAAAAAATCATACAGTCGTCTGCATATCGGACAAATCTATGTCCTCTGCTTTCCAGTTCCTTGTCCAATTCATTCAGCATTACATTACTAAGCAACGGACTAAGCGGACCACCTTGTGGCATACCGACCTCTGTACGTTCAAACATTCCTTTTGCGATCACTCCCGCATTCAGATATTTGTGTATCAAAGATATAACTCTGCCATCTTTGATGGTTCTTGACAATACCTCTATCAGCTTACTCTGGCATACCGTGTCGAAGAACTTTTCCAAGTCCATATCTACCACATATACATAGCCATCATTTACATTCTTTTGACATTGTCTGAGGGCATCGTGTGCTCCCCGCTTTGGTCTGAAACCAAAACTGTTCTCTGAGAATTGCTCCTCATAAACTGGCGATAGTTCCTGCGCTATTGCCTGTTGGATAACTCTGTCAACAACAGTTGGAACTCCCAACTTTCGGAACTCGCCTTTTGTTTCCTTTGGTATTTCTACCCTGCGAACCGGGTTGGGTTTATATTTCCCCTCCCTTATCTTTCGGATTAAAGTATCTTGGTTTTCTCTAAGGAAGGGCAGAAGTTCATCCACCTGCATACCATCGATTCCACCTTTCCCTTTGTTTTTCTTGACTTGCTTATAGGCGCTGTTAAGGTTGTCTTTTCGCAAAATCAAATCCAAGAGATTGTTCGTCCAATAGTCTGTGATGACACCGCTCTTTTCAGTAATCTTAGAGTAGTCGAACACTTCTGCATACTCTTTCTGTTCCGCAGATACCATTTGCAGATAGTCCTCTATATGAAGTTGTCTGTTCTTAAATCTACTTTCAGTTACATTCATTGCTTGTGCCTCCTAAAGTTCAGCCCTTCGCCAGTGTTTGCAACCACTGGTTTACTATGGCTTCTGCTGACTTCTCGCCATTCGTTGTTACTGACGGACTTCATACTCTGTTTTCGTCCGCTGACGAGACCTCCCTTGGTACCACACGTCACTTTCTCTCCATATATCTGCCACATTTACTACAGTTAATTCCGAGTAGTTATTGGACTTTGGTTGTTTAGCAACCTTATCCTTTAACTATAGCCTGATGTGATTTCTGTTCGTCAGACCAGAGATTTGCCTCCACCTTCCTTCAGATTCCACCTCACGATGGACACCCTTGGTCTTGGCTGTATCCTTCCCACTACTAGGGCGGATTAGGAACTTTCATCCATTAGTGACGTGCGCCGCAAGGCGCACTAAAAAAACAGGTATTGCATTTTTTCATGCAATACCTGTTTCATTTTTCATTTATCATTTATTTACAGTTAAATACTTCGATATGATGTTTTACATTCTTATACGTTCCAAGTACCATTGCCTCATTCATATCAAAGTAATTATGTGCACCTTCTGTTGCCAGATAGTTTTCTACTTCTTTTGTCAAGCTCTTAAAGCTTGCTGTTGCAATATTAACTTTGCGGATTCCAAGTGATATAGCTTTCTGGAAATCAGCATCTGTGATCCCGCTTCCTCCATGAAGCACAAGAGGGATTCCTGTTCTATTATGGATTTCTTCTAACACACCAAATTCTAACTGCGGTGCAACTGGATAATCTCCATGTGCATTTCCGATCGCTACTGCCAGTGCATCAATTCCTGTTTCTTCACAAAAAATCTTTGCATCTTCTGGGTTTGTACAGCGGATTCCATGGTCACTTTTTCCATCTTCACTTCCACCAACAAGCCCTAATTCTGCCTCAACAGTGGCACCGTATTTTGCTGTAAGCTCTACCACTTTCTTGTTTTTTCAATATTTTCTTCAAATGAATCTCTAGATGCATCGAGCATAACAGATGTAAAACCATATTCTAATGCTTTTTTGATCGTCTCAAATTTTAATCCATGATCCAGATGTACCGCAACATCTACTTTTGCATTTCTTGCTGCCTCTAACATCATAGGTCCCATCAGATGCAGTGGTGAATGATCTAATCTCACTTCTGCTATCTGAAGGATGATCGGTGTATCAAGTTCTTCTGCTGCCTTGATCGCACCTTTTACCATCTCCATATTTCCTACACTGAATGCTCCACATCCCTTGTTTTCTTTCTGTGCTCTAAGAAGCAGATCTTTCATTTTAACAAGTGCCATAATTTTTTACTTCCTTTCCTGATTGATTTATCTCTTTTTTTAATAACATACTAAATCCTAATGCGATCACTGCAAAACAAAATCCTGTCATAAATCTTACTACCTCTGATAATCCATGGATCAGTATCATATTCGATATGACCGGCGAGGTAATCGTTACGATGATGATCCCTGACATTATAATTCCATAATTCTGTCCTGCGTATCGAAGTCCAAAAACCTCACTTGATAATGATGGAAAACTTCCCATAATACCGCCAAAACATCCATAGGCCAGGATAATTGCCATTGTGATGAGCCTGTTATTTCCACTGAGTAAAAAGAGCATAGCAATCATTGCAACAAACAAAACACCTTGAATACAAGTGATCCTTCCTGCTCTGTCCGCAAGTGTTGGAAGTATCAGTCTGATCCCCGCATTCAATATAGATCCTGCCATCACGGAACCTACAGCAACTGCCTGTAAGATTCCTCTCTCAATCTGAATTGTCTGTGAGATTGGTGACACCAGATAATACGGCATCAGACCACACATCATCGTGGCTACAAGATAATAAAACTTCTTTGTTCTCATCATCTGAGCTGATGTATATTGTTGTCCTTCATATATCTGATCTTCTTTTGCTTCTATATTTTCTACCTCTGGCTGTCTGACAAAACAAACTGCACAGACTGCTGATAAGAAAACCAGAAACCCAACAGACACCAATGTCAGTCTTACTCCACCTCTTTCTAATAAGAGTTTACTGACTGGAGATAAGATAAATCCACATAATCCATTCGCTGTGATCACTACTCCTGAAGCAAACCCTGTCTTATGAGGAAACCACTTCTGTGCTGTTGCAAGTACAACTGCATAGATCATTCCTTGTCCGATTCCCTGCATGACACCTAACGTCATATAAGTGATCACTGGATGAATTCCTAAAGTCAATGCTGATAATATGATTCCACCTGCAAATACGATCCCTCCGATTCCGAGAGTCATTCTTTCGTATCCTTTATCATAGATTCTTCCACCAAATATATTACCAACTACAAAAAAACAAAGTTGGAAGATAAAAACAAATTGATACCATACTTTCATTCCAGCCTGTCTCCGAGAGTACATATGGCTGATAAATTGACCATATATGTGGAAATCCAGTAAACAAGATCGCGAAAGCTCCTGCTGCCATCATTCCATTTCTTTTTTCATCTTATTTCTCCTTCTTGATTATCTATTGAGCATTTATTGGTTATCTTTTGATAATAATTTAGCACTTTCTTGTAATGTTGTCAATCAATTTGGAGTTTATTTTCTTTTTTCATATAATCAAGGATCAATTGTGCAGCTTCTTCTGCTTCAATGGTCGCTAGATTGATCGCAAGATCATAATTTTCCATATCATACCAGTTTCTTCCAGTATAATAACTGTAGTATGATGAACGCATCTTATCTTCTTTTCGGATTTCTTCTGCTGTTACGGCTCTTCCTTCTTTTTCTGACAGATGCTTTATACGGTAAGATTCCTCTGCATAAAGATACACGGAGCACACTCCCGGTTCATCTTTTAATACGTAATCTGCGCATCTTCCTAAGAAGACGCCAGATCCGTACCCAGCTAATTTCTTTATGATCTTAGACTGTTCTTTGAACATCTGATTATAAACTGGAATATGATTTCTTGAACCTGTCATGATACTAAGCCCTTCCATATATTTGGAAGCCTTTTTATAATTAATCTCATCCATGCTCTTTTCATTGAGAGAATCATATCCAATCTTATCTGCGGCAATATAAAGAATCTCTCTGTTGTAGTACCATATTCCTAATTTCTCTGCCAAAATCTGTGCTACTTTTGTTCCGCCGCTTCCGTGCTGTCGGCTGATCGTGATCAATGTATTCCCCATAATATGCCTCTTTCTCCTGGTTTATAATCCAGTTTTTTCTCTGATAAATTTACGTGCTTTGATCGCATATTCTAATGGATTTGCTTTTGCTGGATCTTGTTCTGCTTCTACAAGCATATATCCTTCATATCCATTCTCCTCTAATACTTTAAAGATCGGATCAAAATCAATACATCCATCTCCAGGTACTGTAAATGCACCTCTTCTTACTCCTTCAAGGAAGCTTAAATCGTTGTCTTTCACTTCTTTTACAACTTCTGGACGGATATCTTTTAAATGCACATGTTTAATACGGTTTACATATTTTTCACCATTTCTAATGGATCTGCTCCACAGTAAGTAAAATGTCCTGTATCGAATAATAAACTTACGTATTCTGGATCTGTATTTGCCATCATGCGTTCTACTTCATCTGGGTCTTGTACGACTGTTCCCATATGATGATGGAATGTTAATGCGATTCCGTATTCCTCTTTTGCAATCTTTCCAAGATAATTCATTCCGTTGCAGAATGTATCCCATTCTTCATCGTCCATCACATATTTATGTCCAAAAACTGGTGTATCTTCCTGTCCCTGTACACTGTAACTTTGTTCAGAAGCTCCGATCACTTTTGCTCCCATTGCTTTTAAGAACTCTAACTGTGCACGGAATTCTTTTTCTACTTCCTCTAATGGTTTTGTGATCAGGAAAGATGAAAACCACTGATTACAAATTTCGATTCCACGAAGATCTAATGCTTTCTTTAATTCTGCTGGATCTTTTGGATATTTATTTCCTACTTCTGACCCTGTAAATCCTGCAAGTGCCATTTCACTGACACACTGTTCAAATGTATTTTCAGCTCCAAGATCTGGAAGATCATCATTTGTCCATGCGATTGGTGCAATTCCTAATTTTACTTTATTCTTATCAAACATCTCTTATTCCTTTCTTGTGTTCGAGCACATACTGTGCAAAATTTTTATAATTCGCCTCTTGCTTCTCTCTCTTCTAATTCTTTCATGATCATTGGATATTTTTTATCCAATCTGTACAGAAGTAAGATAATAACGACTGTTACCCATACGATCAATGGTCCTACTTTATAGATATTCATGATCATATTAACAACTGACTGTGGCTGTGTTGTAACACCAGCTTTGCTGACATATCCGCTAAATGCTAATAACTGTGTTAAAACTGCAGCTGTGATTCCGTTTCCAAGCTTTGTACCAACAGATCCGATCGCGAAGATGAAACTCTCCTGACGTAAATGTGTTTTCCACTGACCAAATTCTACAACATCTCCTAACATTCCGAAGATTACAGAGTTTAATGGTGCAAAACAGATTCCTCTGATGATACAACATCCAAGTAACCAATAAAAACTCTCTGGCTTGACCATGAATACGAATTGTCCGATCAGACATCCGATACACCCGATCAAGGACATATTTCTCTTTCCAAGTCGTTTTAATATAACGGACTGCATAAAGTAGCTGCGATCAATGTAACTGTTTCTACCATGTATAATACACTGTACATCCATGTATCATTTCCAAGAATATACTTACAGTAGTATGGAAGGATCGTTCCTGTGATCGATGTGATGACGTTCTGCATCATCCATAAGATCAGTACTGCCCAGAAATACTGGTTTTTCAGTAATGCTGAAAATGTCTTTCCTACAGGGATCTTTTCTTTTTTCACTACTTTGATCTAACTTTTTCTTCACAGTTTTTAAAACACGTGATCAGCATTAGGAGTGCTAAGACTGCCCAGATTGCCATTGTCTTTACCCACGCTGCCTGGTCATCCCCAAATAATTTAACCAGTGGTGTTGTAAATGTAACTGCCATGATTCTTCCGATCGGAGAAAGTGCCATACGAACGATACTTAACATATCTCTTTCTCTGGAAGATCTTGTCATCATCGCAGATAAACTTCCGTATGGAAGATTCAACGCTGTATAGCAGACCGTTGCTGTAAAATTATAAGTTACGAAAATATATATTAACTGTATGTTAGTTGCAGTATGTGGTACTGTGAATAATAATACTGCCGATACTGCATATGGAATCGCCATCCATAAGATCCATGGTCTGGATTGACCATATTTGCTGTGTGTTTTATTGACAACGAATCCCATGATAACATCAGAACATCCATCAAAAATTCTGGATATCAGCATGATCACACCAATCGCTGCTGCACTGATTCCAACATAATCAGTATAAAAGATCGTTAACAGGCTTCCGATCATTCCGTATACAACGTTACACGCTGGTAATCACCTTAAGCCCGTAAGACACTCTGGTCTTCCAGCTAAGTGCTCTCATCTGATTGTCTTCAACCTCATTTGTATGTTTTTCCATATACACTCTCCTTCAAATTAGAATTCAATTTCTGAAATTTTTACTGGACGGCCTTCTTCTACTGATTTCTTTGCTGCAAGTCCCATAAGTACTGGTTTTAATCCATCTTCTACTCCTAATGGTGTTTCTGTGTCATTTTCAATTGCATCAATGAACTGAACCATTCTTTTCCATATGCATCCATGTATCTTTCAAGGAAGAAGAACTGTGGTTTTTCTCCTGTTACACCATCTTCGTTGCTGATCACTGCTGTAGAATCAGAATCATTCTTGATCGCTACCATTCCTTTAGATCCGAATACTTCTGCTCTCTGATCATATCCATAAACTGCCTGACGAGAGTTATCGATTACTGCAAGTGCTCCATTTTCCATCTTCAATGTGATGATCGCTGTGTCAACATCACCTGCTTTTCCAATCTCAGGATCTACAAGGTTTGCTGCCTGTACATAAACTTCTTCTGCATCACATCCTGCAAGGAATCGTACCATATCAAAATCATGAATTGTCATATCAAGGAACATTCCTCCAGATACTTTTACATATTCAGCACTTGGTGGCTCAGGATCTCTTGATGTGATCTTGATGATATGAGGTGCTCCGATCTTTCCATTGACAACAGCTCTCTGTGCTGCTTCAAAGTTGTGGTCAAATCTTCTGTTAAATCCTACCTGATATTTAAGTCCTGTTCCTTCTAATGTTTTGATAACTTCTTTGATCTTGTCTACATCATGATCGATCGGTTTTTCACAAAATACATGTTTTCCTGCTTTGATCGCTTCAATTGAGATTGGGGAATGAGTATCTGTTGATGAACAAATGATCACTGCATCAATATCTTTGTCTGCTAAGATATCTTTGTAATCTTTTGTTGTATACTCTGCTCCAGCTGCTTTTGCTTTCTTGTCTGCTTCTTCACTTAAGAATGGATCTGCAACTGCTTTGATCTTTGCATTTGGTACTCTTGTTAAAATGCTGTTCATGTGTACCTGTCCGATTCTTCCTGCTCCAATAATTCCTACGTTTACCATAATTGTTTCTCCTTTTCTAATACGCTTTTGATTGTTTTTTGTGTTTTGTGTTCGAGCACATCTTTTATGTTTTGAATTATAGCACTTTGTGTTCGAGCACACAATTGGTAAACTGCACAAAAATTCTTCCTAAATTTTGTGCAAATGTACGAAAATAAGAACAAGACCAAGGATATTTCCCTGATCTTGTTCTTATTCTCACTTACATCATTAAATATTGTACTTTGTTTTTACAATAATATCTGTATACTTATGTTCTTTTTTGGGCGGCTCATCATTAAATAATAACCGATATAAGGTCATGACAGCTTCATATCCTTGATAACGTCCATCCTGCCCGATCAGATACTTGATGTCTCCATTCTTTAGATATCTGTAATTCTGCCGTGACAGGTCACATGCAATGATGGTCACTTTCTTCATCTTCTTATGTTTCCTAAGGGTATCACATACCCCTTTTTCTCCATGACAGGTAATATAAATCGCAGATAAATCTTCGTAACGGTTCAAAATACTCTCTGTCAGATGTGCTGCGATCAGATCATCCTCAAAGCAGTATTTTGTATCTAATATCTCAGTCTTTGGTGAAATTTTCTTCATCTCGTCACAAAATCCATAGATTCTGTCACTTAATGAAGTATTCGTCTCAATTCCAGAGATCACTGCGATCGTTCCTTCTTCTCTTAGAATATCATGCATTAATCCTGCTGCTGCCCTGCCGCTTTGTACAGAGTTCTGTCCAACAAAACAAATTCTCTTTGTATCTTCCACATCTGCATTCACTGTGACAACGGATATCCCATATTCTTCTGTAAACTGATCGATCTTCTGAAGAACTCTCTTATCATTGATCGGCATCAGCACAAGCCCTTTGATCCCTGCTTCTTTCAGCTTATTCATTGCCGCTAAGGTCTGTTCTACATTACCATAATCTACCGCTTTCACAATGACAGTTCCACCAAAATCTTCTACTTCGCCTTTTGCCTTCTTGATCCCATCCGATAATGTTTTTAAATAAGGCGTTCCTGTATCCTGAAGGATCACACCGATCTTGATATTCTCTTTCATCTTGATCAATGCACGACCTAAAAGATTTGGCTTATATCCAAGCTCCTCTGCTACTTTACGGACTCGTTCTTCTACTTCTGGACGAACTTTTCCCCTGTTATTCAATACACGGTCTACCGTTCCTCTGGAAACTCCTGATTCTTCTGCAATTTGTCGAATTGTTACTCTCATACTTATCCCTGTCTGTCATGACCAGAGTTCTCTTTATTCGTCCTCCAGTCCACCCAGAATCCTCAAGGCTTTCTTCAGTTCACTTTGTTCTTCCTGCGACATCTCAGACAATACATCTTTATTCACTTCTTCTACCGTCGCAAGGATCGGATTCTGTAATGCTTTTCCTTTCTCTGTTAATACAACTTCTATAAATCTACGGTCTTCTTTGCTTACCTGACGTTCGATCAGTTCCTTCTTCTCCATACGTTCTAAAACTCCGGAGATCGTAGAGTTCTCTAGCTTTAATTCTGCTGCGATCTCTTTTGGTTTTGTTTTTCCTTCGATCCATAAACAATACATGACACCATACTGAACTGGTGTTACATCAAACTTTTCAAGTCTGGAACTCATCTCCTGAAAAACTTTATGCTGTGCTGTTGTTAATAAATAATTAATACATTGTGTTAGTTCCATATAATTTCTCCTTTAAATATTTCGCACACTAATATTAGTGTAGCTTGCTTTTTTTTATGTGTCAAGTAATTTAGTTTTCTCTCCTTTTTTGTTTCATAGTAGATTTCATTAAAATTTTCTATGAAGAAATAGAAAAAAGTTATCAGATAGTTCAAACCTATCCGATAACTTTTTACTTAAGGAGAAGAAATTTTTAATTTTATATTCTTTTCTATCGGAAGATTGCTCCGCTTACGATCAGTTTCTGGATTTCATTTGTTCCTTCGTAAATCTGTGTGATCTTCGCATCTCTCATCATACGTTCTACATGATATTCTTTCATATATCCGTTTCCACCTAACATCTGTACAGCTTCTGTTGTAACATGCATTGCTGCTTCTGTACATAAATATTTTGCTTTCGCTGCTGGCAGTGAGTATGGTCTTCCTTCCTGTTTATCTGTTGCTGCTTTATATAACATTAATTTCGCTGCTTCGATTTCCATCTCAAGTTCTGCCATCTTGAATGCAAGATACTGATTTCTATATAATGGTTTTCCAAACTGTTCTCTTGTCTTTAGATATTCTTTGGCAATCTCAAATGCACCTTCTGCGATTCCAAGTCCCTGGGCAGCAACACCGATACGTCCACCATCCAATGTTTTCATTGCAAGTTTGAATCCCTGTCCAGATTCTACAATCATATTTTCTTTTGGTACTCTTACATTCTCAAGGATCATCTCTGATACCTGTGCAGAACGGATTCCCATCTTATCTTCAATCTTTCCAACACTGAATCCAGGTGTTCCTTTCTTAACTACAAAGCAAGATAATCCTTTGGCTTTCTTTTCTGGTTCTGTCAGTGCATAAACCGCTGTGTAATCTGCTAATGGTCCATTTGTATTAAAGCATTTTAATCCGTTTAAGATGTAATCATCACCATCTTTTTCTGCTACTGTGACACATCCACCAGCATCAGACCCTGCGTTAGGTTCTGTCAGTCCAAAGGAACCGAAGCATTTTCCTGATAATACTTCCTCTAAGAATTCTCTCTTCTTCTCTACTGGTGCTGCAGAGTTCATGATACTTCCACCATAAAGAGAAGTTACAACAGAATATCCAATTCCCATAGATGCATCAACTTTGGAAATTTCTTCAACTGCTAATACATAGGAAAGATAATCTGCACCCTGTCCTCCAACTTCTTTGGGATATGGAAGACCGACTAATCCAAGTTCTCCCATCTTATGAAACTGTTCGACTGGGAATTCACTGTTTGCATCTCTTTCTAATACTCCTGGAAGTAATTCTTCCTGTGCAAATTTTCTTGCTGTTTCCTGAATGGCTGCCTGCTGTTGTGTTAATTCAAAATTCATCGTACATCTTCCTTTCTTCTTACTTAGGCTTATTCTCTTTTATTATCACTTTATCTGAACGCCTTTGTAATTGTTTGTTTGTCTTATTACTTGCGTGCAAATACTTTGTGTGCTAATTATATTTTTATTTGTTCATTTTGTCAATACATTTTTTTATTCTTTTATTTTTTTATATATTTTTCACTAATTTTTATTGACAAATTAATAACAAGGGCGCATAATGTAGGCACAAGTTATTTGTATGCTAAATATTCGTGTTGCCAAAAATTGCATACATTGTTTATTATTTTATTATTTATTTTTAATCTATGTAGGAGGATATGTTATGAACAATTTATTAATGGAAGTGGAAAACGAAATCGCCGTTGTTACTATTAACCGTCCAAAATCTTTAAACGCCCTAAACAGTGAAACTTTAGCAGAACTTGATGCTTGCTTCTCTGAAATTTCTGAGAGAAAAGATATCAAAGTTGTGATCTTAACAGGTTCTGGAGCAAAAGCTTTCGTTGCTGGAGCTGATATCTCTGAAAATGGTAAATGCAACACCTGCAGAAGGTAGAAAAATGGGAATGCTTGCAAAAGAAGCTTTCTTAAAACTTGAAACAATGCCTCAGGTTACGATCGCTGCTGTCAATGGTTTCGCATTAGGTGGTGGGTGTGAGATCTCTATGGCTTGTGATATCCGTATCGCATCTGATAACGCAAAATTCGGACAGCCTGAAACAGGACTTGGTATCCTTCCTGGTTTCGGTGGAACACAGCGTCTTGCTCGTCTGGTTGGTAAAGGACGTGCAAAAGAATTGATCTTTACATGTGATATAATCGATGCTAATGAAGCTTACAGAATCGGACTTGCTAACAAAGTAGTTCCTCAGGCTGAATTACTTGATACCTGTAAGGCAATGGCTGAGAAGATCATGAGCAAAGGAAGCTATGCTATTTCTCTTGCAAAAGAAGCAATCAACACTGGTACAGAAACAGACCTTTCAAGCGGATTAACATTAGAAGCAGACTTATTTGGTCTTGCATTCTCAACTGATGACAAAAAGAAGGTATGACAGCTTTCTTAGAGAAACGTAAAGCAAATCTTACAGATTTCTAGAGTGATTTTGGGAGGAAAAAGCCATGGCTAAAGTAAAATTTTAACTGCTGCTGAGGCTGCAAACTTGGTAGAAGACGGTATGACCGTCTCTACCAACGGTTTTGTAGCATGTGATCTGCCAGAAGAATTAACTTCTGCGTTAGAAAAACGATTTTTAGAAACCGGTTCCCCAAAAAATCTGACTTACTTTTATGCTGCTGGACAGGGAAATCGTGATGGAAGTGGTGCTGATCATTTTGCACATGAGGGTATGACATCAACGGTTATTGCTGGTCACTATAATATGGCTCCTAAACTGGGTGAGCTAATCATGCAAAATAAGATCAAAGCCTATAACCTTCCTCAGGGTACTTTATCACAGCTTTATCGTGATATTGCTGCCAAGAAACTTGGTACTTTAACACATGTTGGTCTTTATACATTTGCAGATCCACGTGTAGAAGGTGGAAAATTAAATGATATCACAACCGAAGATCTTGTAGAAGTTGTTAATATCTGCGGAGAAGAACGCCTCTTATATAAGGCGATCCATGTCGATGTCGCACTGATCCGTGCTACTTATGCGGATGAATATGGAAACATTACAATGGAACATGAATGTTGTACTGCTGAAGCTACTGCGATCGCACAGGCTGCAAAAAACTGTGGTGGTAAAGTTATCGTACAGGTAGAGAAAGTTGTCACAGACGTTGATCCAAAACTTGTAAAGGTCCCTGGAATCTACGTAGATGCGGTTGTTGTCACAGAGAACAAAGAAAACCATACACAGTGTGTCGGATGTGAATATGATGGTTCTATGACTGGAGAATTTCGTGTTCCTCTTGGAAGCCTTGAAGCTCCTTCTCTTTCCCCTAAGAAGATCATTGGACGTCGAGCTGCGATGGAATTACGTCCTGACACCGTTGTAAACCTTGGAATTGGTATTCCTGAATATATCTCTATGGTTGCAAATGAAGAAGGTATCGGAGATCACTTTACTTTAACAGTAGAAGCTGGTCCTGTCGGTGGTGTACCTCAAGGTGGACCTCAATTTGGCGGGGCTGTAAATGCTCAGGCGATCTTAGACCAGCCTGCACAGTTTGACTTCTATGATGGTGGTGGAGTCGATGATGCATTCTTAGGTCTTGCTCAGGCAGATAAAGATGGAAATATCAATGTCAGCAAGTTTGGACCACGTATTGCAGGATGCGGTGGTTTCGTTAATATTACTCAGAACGCTAAACGTGTATACTACTGCGGAACATTTACTGCCGGTGGTTTAAAATGTTCTACAAAAGACGGAAAACTGATCATTGACCAGGAAGGAAAATCTGATAAATTCATTGATACCGTAGAACAGATCACTTTCTCTGGTAAATATGCCAATAAAGTTGGCCAGCCAGTTATGTATATCACAGAACGTGCTGTCTTTGAACTTCGAGAAGATGGCGTTTATCTGACTGAAGTTGCACCTGGAATTGACATCCAGACTCAGATTCTTGACCATATGGGATTCGTACCAAAAATGGATGGCGAACCGAAACTCATGGATGAACGGATTTTTAAAGATGAGATCATGGGTCTTGAATAACTAGTTTATTGTCCCCCAAAAGGAGATTTATATGAATATACATATTTTAGTATTGGTCATTGCTATCATCTTATTTGGTTTATTAGCTTTTAAACAGATGAGTGCTTTGATCCTCGCTCCTCTTGTAACTTCCTTTGTGATCATCTGCTCCGGCATGCCGATTCTTGACAGTTTAAAAAACTTATTCATGCCTGCCGCAGCAGAATATGTCACAAGTTACTTTTTGGTATTCTTTGTAGGAGCTTTGTTCGGAGCTGTTTACCAGTATACTGGTGCAGCAGAATCGATCGCACGTGCGATCGCCAGTTTATGTCACGGAAAATTTGTAGCACCGATCATTATGATCATCACTGGTTTATTAACCTTTGGTGGTGTCAGCGGATTCGTTGTATTCTTTGTTATTTACCCTATCGCACTTAATCTGTTCAAAGAAGCAAATCTTACCCGCCGCCTGATCCCTGCTGCCATCTCTGCAGGATGCTGGACTTGGTCTATGAGTGGACCTGGTTCTCCTTCTGTACAGAATGTTATCGCTATGGATAGTCTTGGAACACCATCTACGGCTGCGTTTGTTCCATCTTTGTTAACTGCGATCGCAATGTTTTTGATGATTTTCTTCTGGTTAGAATTTCGTGCCCGTTCTTTTACTAAAAAAGGGTATGGATTTTTTGACAGTACTTTAAAATATCAATTATCTGAGGATGAACTGCCTTCTGAAGAAGAAAACCCGGATCTTCCACATGTTGCCATCGCAGTCCTTCCGATCATCGTGATCTTAGTATTATTTAATAATCCATGGCATCCTTTCCCTGTTGAAACTTCTGTATTTGCAGGTGTTGCACTTGCCACGATCTTAATGTTTAAACGAATCGACGGCATGACGGAATGGATCAATATCTTTAATAAAGGTGCCGCTGATTCTGGAGTTTCTATCCTTAACACAGCTATCGTTGTAGGATTTGGTGGTGTTGTTGCAAAAACACAGGGATTTACTGATCTTGTTGCAGGATTAAAACATCTATCCATGCCTCCTTTAATCTTCGTTATGGTAACCGTTGCTGTTTGTGCTGGTGCCTGCGGATCTGCTTCTGGTGGTATGGGAGTCGCTTTTAAAGCATTAAAAGATACTTATTTAAAACTTGGTGCCAGCCTTCCTGATATCCATAGAATTTCCACGATTGCCGCTGGAACTTTAGATACCCTTCCTCATCAGGGCGCTCAGATCACTTTGTTAGGTATCTGTAAATTAACACATAAAGAAGCTTACTGGGATATCGCAGTCACACAGATTTTCATTCCTCTGATCGACTGTCTTGTATTCATTGCGTTAACCAGTATTTTCTAAGACTTACCTTTATATTAAAAAGTATGCTGTATATCAAAACCAGATACACAGCATACTTTTTTATCCATTTTTATAAGAATTCTTTTCCTTCTTCCATCTGTTTTAACATACTCTCCAGTAATTTCTTTGCATCCGAAACCACACCATAATCACTGTATGCAAAGATCGCAGCCCTCGGATTATTATTGACTGAAATGATGCAATCTGCATCAATTCCTGTCATATGCTGAATTGCCCCGGCAATCCCAAATGCAAGATAGAGTTTTGGTTTTACAGATATCCCTGACTGTCCTACCTGCTGTGTTGGAAGCATCCATCCTGCATCTACACACGGTCTTGTACATGCAACTTCCCCTCCGATCTTCTCTGCAAGTCTCTCAAGAAGCGCAAATCCTTCTTCTCCTTTCATCCCACGGCCACCGGAAACTATGATCCTTGCTGTATCCAGATGAACTTCTTTTCCACTTTTTCCTGCCACTCCGTGATAGATCAGATCTTGTCGTTCTTCCTTCAGACATTCTGGATATACATATAACATCTCACCTTGTTTGTCTTCCTTATATTCTGCTTTTCCCATCACTCCTGTACGGATCGTGATCACCGATGCCAATGATGGATCGATCACAAAGTCTGCCATATTTTTTCCATCGAATGCCGGTCTTGTGATGATAAGTTGTTCCTGTTTCTCATCGTATGTAAGTTTCGATGCATCACAGACTAATTCTGTATCAAATGCATAAGCTGTCTTTCCTGCAAGAACTCTTCCTGATGCCGTTCCTCCGATCAGAATCACTTTCGGATCCTTTTCTTTTAAAACTTCTATTACCGCATCATGATGCAGCTGCATATGTCCTTCTATTAATTTTTCATCTTCGATACAGAGGATTTCATCAACTCCGTAATTGTAAAGCTTCTTTGCCTCTTCTTTGATCCCACATTCTGATAGAATAACTGACAATGAAAGATCTCTTTCCTTCGAAAGTTTTCCTGCTGCCCCGATCAATTCCAACGTCAGCGGCATGATCTCTCTCTTTTGAATCTCTCCAACAACAACGATTCCTTCTTTTTTCCCTAAATTCATCTCCATACACCTCCTAGATCACGCTCTTTTGCTTTAATAACTGAAGAATCTGTGCCGCTTTTTCTTCTTCGTCTTTTCCACCGATCATAACAAGTTTTGCTGTTTGCTGCTTTTGACTTCATATTTTCTAAGTTGCGTTACTTTTCTCTTGGTCACAGAAAAATTCAGGTCTTCATTCGTCAATATCTTTGTCTTATATGTTCCATCATATGTTTTCATGATATCTGGTACGGATGGAAAACGGTTCTTGTTCTTCTCTCTGATTAGAAAGTATCATTGCTGGAGTTTTTGCTTCTACCTTATATGCCATCTGATCACCCATACATGTTGCGAAAACACTTCCATCTTTCATCTCTGTGATCTCGTCAGAATACGCGATCAATGGGATCTCCAACGCACAAGAGGTCATAGAAGCCATATGGGCACTATCTCCATCAATTGCCTGCCGTCCGCATAAGACCAGATCATATGGACCAAGCTTTTTGATCACCGCTGCGACGATCTTGGCTACCTGTGATACATCCATATCTGCGAATTGGGAATCACTGATCAGGAAGGCATCATCAATTCCATAAGTAAGCGTCTCTTTCATAACATCTTCTGCAGATAATGGTCCAAATCCGATCACATCTACAGTTCCACCATAGCGGTCTCTTAAATCCAGTGCTTCTTTTATTACGTTCTTATCACTGTCATTTAACTGATCCACATCCTGATATTCTTTTTTGATCGAATCATCTGGAATTTGTTTTAAAATCACAACAAATCTCATCTTATTTCTCCTTTTGTTTATTTTGCAAATATTTCGTACGCTAATTATATTTTGTATTGTAACATTTCAACAATTCTTCGTCAAGTATTTTTACTTTCCGAAAAGCAGAAAAATAGACGGTTTTCACGCCGTCCATCTTTCTGTTTTTTGGAGTTTTTAATTTTTTTGAGTTTTTATGTTTTTAGGAGTTTTTCATTTATACTTTATTTTCTTTGACTGCTTTGATCGCATCATTAATTTTGGAAGGATCTTCTTAATATCACCCACGACACCAAGATCTGCGATATCAAAGATCGCTGCGTCTTCATCTCGGTTGATCGCTACGATGAATTCTGAATTCTCCATACCTGCTGCGTGCTGGATCGCTCCAGAAATTCCACATGCTAAGTATAACTCTGGACGAACCGTCTTACCTGTCTGTCCAACCTGACGGTCATTGCTGATCCATCCTGAATCTACAGCTGCTCTTGATGCTGCCACTTCACCATCTAATGTATCCGCTAATGCTTCAAGATCTTTAAATCCTTCTGCATTTCCTACACCACGTCCTCCTGCTACCAGGATCTTAGCTTCTGTGATATCTACAGATTTGTGTGTTGTTTTTACAACTTCACGGATCTTAACATTCATATCTGCATCTGTAAAGTTTACTTCAACAACTTCAACCTCACCTTGTCTGCTTTCATCAGCTTCTAATGCTTTCATAACACCAGGTCTTACCGTTGCCATCTGTGGTCTGAAATCTTCACAGACGATCGTAGCCATGATATTTCCACCAAATGCTGGTCGTGTCATCATTAATAATTTTGTTTCTTCATCAATATCAAGTTTTGTACAGTCTGCTGTTAATCCTGTGTGGATTCTTGCAGAAACTCTTGGTGCAAGATCTCGTCCGATCGATGTTGCTCCATAGAGAACAATCTCTGGATTATGGGACTGAATGATCTCCATCATTGCTTTTGCATATGGTTCTGTCACATATTCTGCCAGCATTTCATCATCTACTACTACAACTTTATCTGCTCCATGAGCGATCAGTTCACTTGCTTTGTCTTTAATCTGATTTCCAAGTAAAACTGCAACTACATTCTGTCCAAGATCATCTGCAAGCTTTCTTGCTTCTCCGATCAGTTCGATACCGACTTTCTGAAGATTTCCATCTCTCTGCTCAGCAAATACATAAACATCTTTACACATTTTGATTGTCCTCCTTACCTTAAATGATGTGTTTTTCCTGTAATTTTTCTACGATTGCGGCAACTGCTTCGTCATCGGAGAGATCATTTAAGATCGTTCCTGCACCTTTTGCCTGTTTTGTAAAGGATTTCTTAACTCTGGTAGGAGAACCTTTTAATCCGATATTTCCTTCATTGACTGTATCTTTGATATCTTCTAATCCCCATACTTTAACTTCTTTTTCACGATATGCATCAAATACACCGTGAACAGACATATATCTTGGATCAGCAAGTTCAGCTAATGCTGTTAAAAGACAAGGTGTCTTCACCTCGATGATCTGGTGACGATCTTCAAACTGTCTCTGGACAACTAAAGTATCTTCCCCTTCTACATCCATCTTCTCTACATAACTTACCTGAGGGATTCCAAGGTGTTCTGCGATCTGCGGTCCAACCTGCGCTGTATCTCCATCGATTGCCTGACGACCTGTGATGATCACATCATAGTCTAATTTCTTTAATGCTGCTGCAATTGTAGAAGAAGTAGCCCATGTATCTGCTCCTCCAAATGCACGATCTGAGATCAATAATGCATCATCGCATCCCATTGCTAATGCTTCTCTTAATGCAACATCTGCCTGAGGTGGTCCCATAGAAACAACAGTTACTGTACTTCCTGGGCATTTTTCTTTTAACTGAAGTGCTGCTTCAATTCCTGCTTTATCATCTGGGTTAATAATACTTGGAACACCATCACGGATCAGTGTATTTGTCTTTGGATCTAATTTTACTTCCGTTGTATCTGGTACTTGTTTTGCACAAACAACAATCTTCATTCTCTTGTCTCCTTCTTTCTTATCTTAATAATCCACCGCCAACGATCATCTTCATAGCTTCGGATGTACCTTCATAAATCTCTGTGATCTTTGCATCACGATACATTCTCTCTACTGGATATTCTCTTGAGTATCCATATCCACCAAGCATCTGAACTGCTCCTCTTGTAACTTCAACAGCTACATCAGAAGCAAATAATTTACACTGTGCTGCAAGTGGTGCAAAATTTTCATGATCATCTTTTGCTTTCGCTGCTCTCCATACCATTAATCTTGCTGCATCAATCTTTGTCTGTAATGCTGCGATCAAGAACTGTGTATTCTGGAATTTTGCGATTGGTTTTCCAAACTGTTTTCTTTCTTTTACGTATTTGATCGCTTCATTTAATGCACCCTGTGCAATACCAACAGACTGAGCACCGATTCCGATACGTCCTCCTGCTAAAGCTCCCATAGCGATCTTATATCCCATTCCTTCTCTTCCGATCAGGTTTTCTTTTGGAACTTTCACATCAACTAATGCTACTTCTGCGTTGGATGCTGCTCTGATTCCCATACGAGGAATATCTTTGCTGACTGTTAATCCTTCGCTGTCTCTATCTACGATAAATGCAGACATACCTCTTGTTCCTGCACTCTTATCTGTGTAAGCAAAAATAATGAATGTATCTGCAAATCCAGAGTTTGTTGTAAATACTTTCTGACCATTTAATACATAATGATCACCGTCTAATTTTGCAGTTGTTTTAACTCCGCTGGCATCTGTTCCAGCTCCTGGTTCTGTCAGTCCAAAACATCCAATCTTACTTCCGTCAACTAATGGACGTAAGAATTTCTGTTTCTGTTCTTCTGATGCATAGTCGTTAATACAAGAACAGCAAAGAGAAGTATGTACGGAAATTGTGATTCCTGCACTGGCATCAACTTTGGATACCTCTTCCATTGCTAAAGCATATGTTAATACATCTGCTCCCTCTCCACCGTATTCTTTAGAATATGGAATTCCCATCAGACCGTATTTCTTCATCTTATCTAACAGATCCATATCAAATTTCTCTGCTTCATCCATATCTCTGGAAATTGGTTTGATCTCATTCTCAGCGAAACTTCTGAACAATTCCTTTGCAAGCAGTTGTTCTTTCGTTAATTTAAATTCAACCATTCTTTTTATCCTCCTGTCTGGTCAAAATAATTTGCCTGTTATATTCTTCGTATGTTTTATTTTTCGTGTACCAATACTTTGTACGCTAATTATATGACTAAAAAAATATGTTGTCAAGGATTTAACAAATATTTTTTCATGTATACTGTGTTTTAATTACGTTCTACGATCTCCTTTTCTGATTTAGGAGTCTCGGAGATTTTCTTCTACTACAAAAAAGAAGAGCCAAAATACTACATTCAACTCTTCTTTCTTCTATGGTCTATAAGGATTTATTTGATTTATTTCTTTAATGTCTTCATCCATTCATCCATCTCAGCTCGATCTGCCATGGCTGCTAATGCACCTTCTTTTGTTGTTGTGTTCGCTGCATAAGCATTGGCAAAATCAAGGTAGTTTCTTAATGTGTCATCACTTACGGACTCCAAATCTTCTACTTCATCATTTAACAGACAGTATAGGAATGCTCCGATAAACGAATCTCCAGCACCTGTCGTATCTCGGACATCGATCTTATATCCAGAAGCTTCTACCATTCCATTTCTCGTATACACTTCTGCTCCGTCAGCTCCTTTTGTGTAGATAACGTATTTTGCACGATCAGCAAATAAACCGTCCAGAGCATCTTTGATATCTGTATGTCCTGTGATAAATTCCAGTTCTTCGTCAGAAATCTTGATGATATCTGCGTATTTTAAGAAATCATTGACTGTCTCTTTTAATTGATCAAGATCGTCCCATAATGAAAATCTTAAGTTTGGATCAAAAGATACTTTCACATTCTGCGCGATCGCCATATCGATCAGTTTCTTGTGAGCTTCCTTCATTGGAGATTCCACAAGGTCTACACTGCAAAAATGAATCATTCCACAATCGTTTAAGATATCTGCCGGGATATCTTCTACACTGTAGCGTAAATCTGCACTGTTTTTTTCTATAAAATTTGAAATCACGATTTCCGTCAGAGGCAAGGGATACGAATGCTAAGGCTGTTTCCCCTTCTTTGTCTCTTGCGATATTAGAAGTGTCGATTCCTGCTTCATCTAATACTTCCACGATATAATCTCCAAATGGATCATCTCCAAGCTTTGTTAAAAATTTGGATGGAATTCCAAGCTTCGTGACTGCCCCGACTACATTGGCAGGTGCTCCTCCTGCGACTCTTTTAAATGAAGGTACATCTTTTAATCTCTGTCCCTTAACCTCAGGAATAAAATCGATCAGTGCTTCTCCAATCCCACATAATTTATTCTTCATGTCTTCCTCCTTCAATTTCGAATGATTTTAATGGATATACAGTCATTATACCAGAACATTCTCCATTAATCAGTAGTCTTCCATAATGATTGTAGATTCTTGTTGTAAAAACTTCTTCTCCATGATTCACAAAGATTTCTAAGGATGAAGTATCCGCAAAAATCTGAAGATGCTCTAATTTTTCTAATCTGACTTTTCTTGTTGATCTTCCACTTCCATAGACCCCAAGATTTAAGGTCAGGATATTGTCTTTATAGGAAAGAGTGATTCCTTCGCGCAGTGTCATTACCATTTCTCTGCATCGTTTAAAATCTACAACAGCTTCATAGATTGCATTTTGCATGATAATCGTTTGTCCATAACAAAATGTACAAACTGCTTTGTCCTCGCTTCGAAGTTGTTTTAATTCTTCGATTGGTTCCTGAATCAGTTTTCCGTCTCTTACGGATAATTCTCTTGGAATCGTCAGTGCATGCTGCCATCCTGCTTCTTCAGTTGGATTCGTATAGTCTGCGTCTGGGATTCCCATCCAGCCGATCAGAATTCTTCTTCCACTTTCATCCTCAAAACTTTGTGGTGCATAGAAATCAAATCCGCGGTCAAAAAGTTTGATATCTGTGATTTCATATTCATCGGTATCAAAATCATAGTCTAATTTCATTGCTGTGACCTGATGAACATTTTCGTAATCAATACCTTGTGTTTCTACTCCCTGTGGGCAGCAGATGATGTATAACTGTCCGTCCATCTCAAACAGATCCGGACATTCCCACATATAACCAAACTTCTGTGGAGTTGTGATGCGGTTCTTGTATGTCCAGTTCTTAAGATCTGTAGATTCATATAGAAGGATCATACCCACACCTTCGACATCCCTTGCTCCAAGAACCATGTAATATTTCTCATTTTTCTTAAAGATTTTTGGATCACGCACATGGTTACTCATGTCAGCCGGATAATCGTCGGTTGTCATTAACAATTCCTTTTTGGTAAACTCATAGCCGTCTTTACTTGTAAATGTGATCGTATTACTTCCACGTCCATTGTTGATATAGTCATAATCATCTCTGTCAAAATATTTTAAATTTCCTGTGTAGAAATAGTGGATCGTATCATCTTCAATAAATGCAGAGCCGGAATAGACACCATGGGCATCAATGTCTTCATCTGGGAATACGACTGGTCCAAAATCTTCATAATGAATAAAATCTTTTGTCGTATAATGTCCCCATGTCTTTAACTCACCAGTTGGTTCAAATGGAGTGTACTGGTAGTAAATATGGTATGTCCCATTAAACTGGCATAAACCATTTGGATCATTTAACCATCCTGTCTTTGGCATTAAATGGAATTTTAATCGGTCTTGATCTGCTGCCACACGTTCTCTGTAAGCTTCATTTTCTTTATACCATTTTTCATAATCTGCCTTATAGACTTTCTTGTATTTTTCAAACATCTGCCCTGGTTTCCTTTCCTTCTTCGAATAATGATTATTTTAAATTCATGATCTTCGTATTATTATCTGCATCCGCTGCTTCAACCACTTCGACTTCTTTTCCTTTCGCATCTGCAACTAAGAACATCGTCTGTGTCTTGTATCCTTTTTCTTTCACAAGATCCATGTCAAAAGATAATAATTTATCACCTTTCTTTACTTTGGCTCCTGTTTCTACGAAAGTCTCAAAACCTTCGCCATTCATCTTAACTGTATCGATTCCTGCATGGATCAGAAGTTCTACTCCTGAGTTTAATGTGATCCCCATTGCATGTTTTGTAGGGAAGATCAGACTGATCGTTCCATCGGCTGGTGCATATACAATGCCTTCGCTTGGGTTGATCGCTACACCTTCTCCCATTGCCTTACTTGCAAATGCTGGGTCTGCGGACTTTGCTACATCTAAAACTTCACCTTTCATTGGTGCATATAATTCATTTGTTTCTTCTGTTGTATCTGCTGGTTCCTGTACTTCGATTTCTTTTACTTCTTCTTTAACCGGAGTCTCTGCTTTGTGATCTTCTCCTTCGACGTTAAACTTCTTCCAGAAGACTGCAGTTAAAACTGCGGATACTCCCATGGATAAGAACAGTCCGATCACGAAGTTTAAGTAATCTTTTGGAAGCATGGACAGGAATCCCGGAAGTCCTGCTGCTCCTAATGCCTGTGCCAAAACTCCTGTTGCTGCACAATATGCATTACCTACGGCTGAACCGATGATGGCAGCGTAGAATGGATATTTTAATTTCAGTGTTACACCGAACATTGCTGGTTCTGTGATTCCAAGTAATGCAGAAACACCTGATGCAGAACAGATTGATTTCATCTTCTCATTCTTTGTTAAGAATAAAACTGCTAATACGGCTGCTCCCTGTGCTACGTTGTTCATACTTGCTGTTGTGAAGATAAAACTTCCACCTGTTGTTGCTTTGGCTGCGATCAGCTGTGTCTCGATCGCGATAAAGCTGTGATGCATTCCCGTTAGACAGATCGGTGCATATGCAAGTCCGAATAATCCTCCACCGACAAATCCAAGTGTGTTATATACCCATGTGATTCCATCTGCTAATAAGTTACCTGCTTCTCTTAACACTGGTCCTACGCAGATGAATGTTAAAAATGATGTTACCATGATAGAAATCAATGGTGTTGTCAGGTTATCTAACCATGTTGGTGTTACTTTATGTAACTTCTTCTCGATCGTTGCTAAAATAAATGCAACTGCTAATACTGGAAGTACAGTTCCCTGATATCCGATCGCCTGGATCTTAAATCCAAAGATATCCCATACTGGCGCTTTGGCGATACCGATGCTGTATGCACTTAACAGATCTGGATGAACCATGATCATACCCATGGCTGCTCCAAGATATGGATTCCCGCCAAACTTCTTCGTTGCGCTAAATCCGATCAATACTGGCAAAAATGCAAATGGAGCACTTGCAAACATGTTGATCGCTGTTGCCAGACCCTTAAACTGTGGGTACAGATCAATAACAGACTTTCCACTAAACATCGCTGCTGTCAGGATATTGTTCACTCCCATTAACAGACCACCTGCTACGATGGCTGGAATGATCGGTACGAAAATATCACTTAATAACTTTACTAATCTCTGAAGAACATTTCCTTTCTTCTCTTCTTTCTCAACATCTGCTGGTGTATCGACTGAGATTCCTAACTGCTTCTGTACTTCGTCGCACACTAAGTTTACAAGTCCTGATCCGAAAATGATCTGGAACTGTGACTGTGTTAAGAACACTCCCTTAACTCCTTCAATGTCACTGACTGCATCTTCATTGCGAAGATCGTTGTCTTTTAACTGTAAACGAAGTCTTGTTGCACAATGCTGAACTGACTTAATGTTTTGTTTGCCACCAACATGCTCGATGACCTGGCTGGCGATTTTTGCGTAATCCATATCTTCTCTCCTTTTTTATTGTGAAACTTATTATGGTATCGGTTCCATATCTGTATCTTATAACTTTCTCTTCTATTTGTCAATAGTATTTATGGAATCGATACCACATTTTTTTATTTTATTACTTTTATTTGTGTTTTATGTGAGACGACTTAACAAAGCAACAGGTAAACGGCAAAGCCCTCCGTTCCGAATAATACGGAAGGAGGGCGATATTATAAGCACATATGAAGAATTTATGATCTGACACTTCCGCCTTCAATAAATTCATATCCCACAATCTGTTTCTTGGATACTGGTTCTCCTGTGATCATCTTAAGGATCGTTTCCGCTCCAAGGTATCCCATTCCATAGGAATCAAACTTTAGCGTTGTAAGCTCTGGCGTCAAGAGGGTACTTTCATCATATCCTCCAAACGCTGCCACAGACACTTCTTCTGGAATCCTCTTCTTATGTTCGTGTAAAATCTTATATGCACCAAAACGCAAGCCGGTCTGTTGCACAGATGATCGCATCTAAAATCTGATTCCCTCTCAAGTAATTCTCTTGTAACCGTCTGTCCACCAATAAAACTATAATCACTCTTCCCTGTCACCGGTGTGATCCCATATTCTTTCAATCCATCTAACACACCATTTCTACGCTCGATCCCAACTGCCTGGTCTGTCTCATAGACACCAATATATCCAACCTTTTGATGTCCTTTCTTCCCGATATACTCTCCGATCGTTTTCCCTGCATGATAATCATCATAAATAATGGAAATTCCATCTTCATAATCCTGTGTTAAAACAACCACTGGAATTCCCGCTTTCTTTAACAGCTCTTTGTGGTCCTTTGTGATCGCTATAGAACTGATTAAGATCCCATCCACATTTAACTGGATCAGGCGCTGGATATTCTGTAATTCCTGATCAATATCGTGGTCTGAGTTCTGAATAAGAGTTGTATACCCCTTTTCTCTTAAATACCGATCGATACTTGTGATCACACGGCTTGTAATCTTAGAATTTAATGTCGGCACAACTACACCGATCACGTTGCTTTGTTTCGCATTCAATCTTGCAAATGCATTCGGTGTATAGTTGTATTCTTCAATGACCTTCTGAATCTTCGCTCTCGTCTCATCCTTTACATATCCCCCATTAAAATAGCGGGATACCGTGCTTTTTCCAACTCCTGATAAATTCGCGATGTCTGCCATGGTCATCTTCTTTGCCATATATTTTGATCTCCTTTGTTACTTTATCTCTCATTATCTTAGCACAGAAAAAGCTATAAAGAAATAAGATGATATAAAATTTCTTTCTCATCCAATAAACGAAGTATTTCTTTCCTGCCCGTAAATAAAAAGATCTGACGGTCTGTATGGTGACTTAAATACTGCATCGTCTGTGCCAGTCTTTCGTCATCATAATTACCGAACACATCGTCTAAAAACAACGGAAATGCATCATTTTCATATAAAAGATCGGCCGATGCAAGACGCAGTGCAAAAGTATAATTGTTCTACCGTGGCATTGCTTAAAATACTTCATATCGACATGATCAAATCCCATCATAAACCTATCATCGAA
>ENA-OQOA01000244-OQOA01000244.1-human-gut-metagenome-genome-assembly--contig:-NODE-244-length-27612-cov-2.875314_pt1 | contig 27612 bp, 18 predicted proteins | sample MGYA00242633_ERZ504888 | MGnify/ENA primary metagenome ERZ504888 (study PRJEB26092, sample SAMD00036372) | human gut metagenome | host: Homo sapiens | study: EMG produced TPA metagenomics assembly of...
AAGGGTTGTGTCTTCTTTGAATCTTTAAAATATTTAGCTGCTTCTTCAGCCTCATTTTTCCTGCCAGATTCCCTCATTTAATAAAATGATAGAATGATTTCAAAGGACGTCCAATCAACAAACTAGTCGTAATATGCGAATCTGATCCAATGATGTCTTTGCCATCAATCAGATCGGTAATCTCTTCATGATTGGCAGCAAAGGTAAGAGTGGAGTTCCATTTAAAGTTTTTGTTATCCACATTGACGGTATTTACCGATATTTCTATACCACGGTTCATGGTTGCACCGATATTTTGATACATCTTGAACGGAGTTGCGTTACTACCACCCATAGAAGTAGGCAAAGTACGGGGCAACAGGATATCAGTAGTCTTTGTCTGGTATAAATCGACAACAGCCGAAATACGGTTATTGAACAAACCGATATCAAAACCCAGATCCCAGGTATTGGACATCTCCCAGCCTACATTCTCATTACCTACATATTCATTGTATATATAATAGGTATAGCCATTATCCTGGAAAGCAGAGTTGGTTTTCGGAGTCAAGCCCGACTGAGTTCCGTAGGCCATGATACCCGAGTTACCTGTCTTACCCCAACTTAAGCGCAACTTCAAGTTGCTCAGAGCTTCCACATTCTTCATGAACGCTTCATCACTAATACGCCATGCAGCAGCTACAGAAGGGAAACTTGCCCATTTATTACCTTTAGACAAACGTGAGTCACCATCCCAACGATTAGAAACCGTCAACATATAACGGCCTTTATAACTATAGTTGAAGCGCAAAGCATACGAGAAAGTCTGGTGCTGTATATAATCCGATCCAATGACATAAGAGCTTTTGTCATTGGCACCCAGATTATGCCATAAGTATGAATCAACCAACTGGCCCTCTCCTTGCGCATTCACTGATGTATATTTGGATTGTGTCCACGAAGTCAATGCAGTGGCACCAAAAGTATGATCTTTGACGGTTTTGTTATAACTGATAATATTAATCCCAATTCACAAAACTCTTTTCGGAAGATTTGATTTTGGACAGTGACGTTGAATTCTGTCCCAAACGGTCAATAGAACTGGCCCCTTCAAAAATCCTGCTTACGATAAAAAGCATAATTGGTTCCTAAATTAGAACGGAAAGTCAATCCTTCAACAGGAGTAAAATCCAAATACCCATTAGCTATCAAATTTGTTTTCAGCACATGATGTCTTGCAGCCACTTCAGATGCCTCATCCACCAACGGACTCACCTGTCCATTCTTTCCTAATGGATATTCTACCACTTTACCGTCTTCATCGTATGCTTTACCAAGAGGCGCATTAGTAGCAGCGCGCCATAGCACATTCTCGGCACGCTCATCTTGTGCATAATGAGTGACCTGTGTAGTAGCTCCTACTTTTACGGTCTTGCCTAACTTGTGCTCAATGTTCATACGCAAGTTGTACTTATCCATTTTATCATTTTTGAAAGAACCCTTTTCCTGATAATATCCGGCAGACAACATCGCGGTGGTCTTTTCCGTACCTCCTGACGCTGTAACCTGATGGCTTTGAACAAGCCCTGTATGAAGCACCTCATCTATCCAGTCAGTCCACTCACCGTTCTGAATGGCCTGCCATTCCTCCACAGTGAAAAGTTTCTGGTCATCGGCGGTAGAATTCCACTGACCGCCAGTACGAGCAGCTTCACGACGCACCTGCATATAGTCTTCCCCACTCAGCATATCAGGATATTGCGCCCACCCGTTTACACCAAAATAACCATTATAAGAAAACTTTGTTTTGCCTTGCGCACCTTTCTTGGTTGTTATAATGATTACCCCATTAGCACCTTGTGAACCATAAATTGCCGTAGAAGAAGCATCCTTCAACACCTCAATAGACTCAATATCAGCCGGAGCAATATCCGAGAAATCACCTCCCTGCATACCATCAATGATAAACAGCGGAGCATTGGCAACATTGTTACCAAACTCATCTTTCACATCGGACAGTGAACGCTGGCCGCGAATATTAATGGTTACACCCGAAGTAGCCTTACCTGAATTACGTACAATATCCAAACCCGGAACCTGCCCCTGCAATGCTTCCATGGCATTAGATGCCGGTGATTTTACAATATCAGCCGCCTTCACTGAAGCAATAGAACCTGTAAGGTCACGTTTCTTCATCACGCCATAACCTACAACGACTACTTCATCCAAAGCCTGCGTATCGGCCTCCATTTTAATGTTCAGCTGATTGCTTTTTCCCACCGTTATATCCTGTGTCTTATATCCTATATAAGATATGACAAGAATATTCTTACCTGAAGGAACTTCCAAAGAATAATTACCGTCAAAATCGGTAATCGTACCCACCGTTGTACCTTTCACCAGTACGGATACACCAATTAACGGTTCCCCTGTGTCATCTATGATTTTACCTGTGACAGTACGTCCTTGCTGGACAGACTGAACCAATTCACCGGCAACAGGGTCACTTGCATTTGCATAAGAAAATGCAGACGGCATACATAATGCTGCCGATAACCCTAAAATAATGGGAGTACGTCTGATATTACTTTCCCAATTTTGTTTCGGACTTTTTTTCATGCTTTTCATTTCTGTTATAATAGTTAACAAGATTTATTTTATCATATCTATTCAAATGACGCATATAAAAAACTCCTGTACTCAAGATTAATTATAAAAAATACGTTAAATAAAAAGTATATTTTCTTTCATTTAGTATTTCTTTTTAACCGAATCACAAATCTAAATTTATAAATGCCTGATTTTAGCCGATAAGATTCTAATATAGGCAAGCCCCATGAATTATCTCCCCCAACTTCCATTCGTGCACAATTTATACTTACTGTAGTGTTACTATGAGGCTTCAATTCAAAGCCATGTTCCGATTATTTATAAGAACATAATAGATTATATAGAAACCACCTACATCATCTTTATATACACAAAGACAGAACATCCCGATAATCAAAAGACCAAAGGTCTCATCATATTAACAAATAAAAAAGGGGATTTTCCGAAATGGAAATATCCCCCTTTTATGTCATTATCAAAAAGCTATATTAATAACCATTAGTACCGTATTCAGCAGAGTTCTCTATCTGATTTAAGAATGTATATGAGATAGGACGTAAATAATTCTTCTGGCTAAAATTTGCGGCAGCACGAGGATTATATTTAGGCAATCGAGTTTCAAAAGCTTTATGTCGTTTCAGTAAAGCCCAACGGGTAAACTCACCACACAATTCACGAGCATATTCATCCAACACATCATCCTCTGTGGCAGTAGTCAATTTCATATTAGCTTCGAAATCAGCTTCATTACGACAAGCACGCTTACGAAGAACATTCAAATACTCAGCTGCTTTTGCACCATTTCCCAAACGTTCTTCCGCTTCAGCCGCAATCAAATACACTTCAGCCATACGCATAATAAACATGTCGCCAGTTTTGCATTGCAAATTACTTCCATAAAAACCTCCCTCGAAATTAAAATTAAACTTATTCAATGAAGGAAATAAAGTATAGGTATTTGTCTGCTGGGCATCAATAAATGTTTCCTTGTATTTACCATCTGCTGCAAACAAATCATCAATATTCACACAAATATATCCTCGCTTTGCTTTTTCAGCAGCACTCAAATACTCTTTTGATAAATAAACGATAAAACGATCTTCATCCTCTGCTAATGGATAAGGATTCACATAAGGATTCTTCACTTTAACCAACTTATTGACATCACCAGAATATTCTCCTTTAGGCCAAACACTGGCAACATATTGATTACCACCATTAGAACCTAGATTAATAGCATTAACATCAACATATGGATATATCTTCTTTCCTACAAATTTAGAATCAATGCCATATTTAGTGCACAAATCTTCAGTTAATGTAATTGTTGCATTCTTATCATCGTATGTGCGCCATCCAGCCTGTACCATGGAGAACAGAGAAAAAGCTGTTGTAAATGAGTTTTCCCAACGTTTATCATAACGTGCATCAAAACAGTCCACTAAATATTTAGAAGGTGCATAATAATTATTATTCACACGACCATAGAAGTAATTTTGCTTACTGCCCACAGGATAAATATCACTCAATTTATTAGGATCACAGAATGTGAAAGTAAATAATTTATTCGCTCCATACGAACCATATGTAAAAGCATCAGTTCCTGCCTGGGGTCCCGAAGCTATAAACAAAGCTTCTTTATTGTTACGATTATTACTTTGTGCCCATACATCTTCAACATCATCATACAAATATGCATTATAAGAAGCCATATTGGCAATCAAGTCTTCTGCAACTTCTTTAGCACGCTGCCAATAAGAAACACCATTTTCGCTTAAACCTTCACCTGCTCCCTGCGCATAAGCTCTGGCCAACAAACCTAAAGCAGCTTTCTTTGTTACCCGGGCATAGTTACCATCCATAGGAGTTGTATTCAAGTCAGCAGCAGCTTCTTGCAAATCAGTTATAATAAGATTGTAAATTTCCTCCTGTGACGAACGAGTGGGATTCATTATTTTGGTATCTGTTGACTCTGTAGTTACTAACGTCACATTGCCATAATTGGTCACAAGTACCAAATAATAATAAGCACGCAAACACTTTGCTTCAGCTACTACAACTTTCAGTACATTCTTATCTCCCTCAGTTACATCTGCTGCACGATTTATCACTGCATTACAAGTATTAATACAAGCATAAGCTTGAGAAAACAGTTTGTCTGTAGCATTAGTACTAGTAGTCAACCCTTCATAATAGAACAATTGCTGCAATGTTGTTTTATTATTTTGAGTGAGCCATAAATCTGTACCGGTTTCCGCTACAGCCAAATAATCGGAAGCAGAAAACATTTGGTCATAAAGTGGAGAATAGCAATAAGTACCCAAATTTTTCAAGCCTTCTACAGTTTTTAACTCTCCTTCTCCAGATGTATCACTAGGATTATACTCATCCAAAGAGCATGAGTACATAGCTGCTGCTGTGCAAATGGCTAAAGCCATATTATATAATGATCTTTTCATCTTTTTTGTCTTTAATGTTTTTGTTAGAATGAAACATTCACACCAAATACCAGTTGCTTGGATAATGGGTACTTCAAAGCACCATTCATTTCAGGATCATAATCTTTCAACAAATGACTTTTAGCAACGGTCAATGGGTTAGTAATAGTAGCATATAAACGGCATTTGCTGATGCCGGCATTTTTCAACAAACGTTCCGGGAAGGTATATCCTAAAGTAATATTCTTATTTTAAAGAATGAACCATCTACATAATTCAAACTACCATATCCTATATAACTTTTCGTTTCACGATTAGCATTTAATGCCGGAAAATCATTTGAAGGATTAGATTCCGTCCAATAGTTAAAATAAGTAGGGAAATTACCCTTACCTGTTGAATCATACCAACCTAACATTTCATAATTAATCATCTGCCCCCAACGGAAATAAGCATAAATAGTCAAATCAAAATTCTTGTATGTGAATGAATTTTGGAAACCCATCGTCCATTTGGGAGCATTATGACCTAATACTTGCGAATCAGCGTCACTATAAGTATATTTATTATCTTTAGTATAATAGATAATATCTCCATTCTTGTCAGTCAAAGGCTGACCATCATCCCCTACTTTATAGAATTTACCATCGGCTTCCTTAATCATTCCTGGCACATTGATTTTAATATCACCAGGAGCACAACCAAATGCTGCTGCATCTGTTTCTTCACCCAACTGCCACATACCGTCGATTTTTGGAGCATAGAATGAATTTACAGGATAACCTATAGACAAGTAATAGTCTTCATTCTTAACATGGTCTGCCGTACCGCCTATTAATGATTTGACTTTTTCATTATTCAAAGTGAAAGTCAAAGCAGAAGTCCATGTAAATTCTTTATTAACAATATTACGTGTATTCAATGTTAATTCCAAACCATGATTCTGTGTCTTTGCAATGTTCTTGCTCATATAATATAACTTAGAAGCATTGTACGCACCATTGACAACTGGTAAATTCTGCTTCCAAATTACACCATCCGTATTTGTTATATAATAATCAGCACTTAAATCAATACGGTTATTGAAGAAAGATGCATCCAAACCAATATTCCAGTTATGAGATCTTTCCCAAGTTAAATCAGCATTAGCTACATTCTCTGAAAATTTATAGCTGTTTGTTTTTTGACCGCCCAAACTATAATATCCATCCAATTCTACAGTTGCAACAGAAGAATAGGGATCAATAGATGCTGCACCAGTCACACCATAACCCAAACGAAGTTTCAAATTATTCATCCAATTACTGGTTCCTTGCATAAATTTCTCATCCGATATTCTCCACCCTAAAGATACAGCCGGGAAAGTACTCCATTTGTTACCTTTTGCCAGTCTTGAAGATCCATCTTGACGAACCGATGCAGAAAATAAATACTTACCTAAATACGAATAATTGATACGTCCTACCAAACCTAACCCTTTAGACATGGTATAATTAGAATAAACAATTCCCGTACCATCCATGTTATGCCATAAGTACGAATTATTCTTTATATTATCCTGCTTTTGCCAAGATTTATCCGTTTGATTATGTTCCCAAGAGGTAACTGCTGTTACAGTAAATTCATGGTCTTTCTTGATATTAAAATTATAAGTGAAAATGTTTTCCCATTTATAATTATAGCTTCTGTTCTGATCAATCTGAGCATAAACACTAGCAGAAGTACCAGAAGCATTAGGACCATCTGATGCATAATATTGATAGGAACCAATACCTTGGAAATAATTCTTTTTATCGTACCCTAAACTAGCGTTCAACCGTGACTGGATAGTCATTCCTTTAAAGGGACGAATCTCAATATAAGGATTTAAAAACAGCTTGAAATTTTGATTGTTATCACGGTATACACTTTTATCTTGATTCAATAATAAATTAATAGTATTTCCATCACCGGGAACCGGAGTTACATTGATACTTCCATCTTCATTGTAAACGGTTCCCAAAGGAACAGACACTAATGAATTAATAAATCTGGAATATGCTTTATTTCTATAGACATAAGATCCTTGCATATTCACACCAACACTTAACCATTTTTTATTTCATGGTCAATACGCATATTGGTAGAATATACTTTATAGTTATCGCCTGTAAATTGTCCCTGCTCATCAGAGAAGTTTAAAGAGAAATATGCTTTTGTTTTTCTGTACCTCCTGAAACCGATAAGCTATAATTTTGTGTAACGCCAGTCTGCAACAGTTCATCAGCCCAGTCTATATATTGTCCGTTCAAATGTGCCTTATAAGCTTCGGGCGAAGAAAATAATGCCTCATCCGTAGAATATGTTCCAGCAATTTGATTTGCTTCACGAAGTACATTGATATAACTATCACCACTACGCATCTCAGGAACCGTGGCCCATCCGTTGAAACCGACATAGGCATTCAAATTGATATTAATTTTCCTGCTTTACCACTTTTAGTAGTAATTATAATAACACCATTGGCACCTGCCGCACCATAAACAGCTGTCGAAGAAGCATCTTTCAAAAACTTCAATAGACTCAATATCATTAGGATTCAATGTAGAATAATCACCCGGCATACCATCAATAATAAACATAGGATCACCGCTAGCTGTAAATGAACGAGTTCCACGCAATTGCAATTTAGGTCCTTCACCCGGTTGCCCTGAGGCCTGAGTTATATCCAACCCTGCAACACGTCCTTGAAGTGCTTGCATAGGATTAGTAGCAGGTGTCAAAGTTATATCCTCATTTTTAACGGAAGAAACAGCACCAGTCAAATCCCGTTTCTTAACAGCACCATAACCAATAACTACCACTTCTTCCAAAGCCTGAGTATCCGGTTCCATCTTAATAGTGATCTGGGTGTTCTTACCTATGGTCACAGTCTGAGTTTTATAACCGATATAGGATACCTCAAGCATCCCCTTACCTGTAGGAATATCTAAAACGAAATTTCCATCAAAATCGGTAATCGTTCCGACAGTACTTTGCCCTTTCACTATCACGGACACACCAATCAACGGTTCTCCTGTTTCATCCACTATTGTACCTTTAACTGTATGCGTTTGCAAAACAGACTGCACCGACTCACTGTCCATTCTGCCACCAGCATTTGCATACGAAAAAGCAGCTGGCATACATAATGCAGCTGACAGTCCCAAAACTATAGGAGTACGTCTGATGCCGTAACTCAAAGTCTGATTCGGACATTTCTTCATGTCTTTTCTCATTTTTCTATGGTTAACAAATTAATTAATAATCCATATTATTTATCTCTAATGTAGTAAAAATACGATGTTTTAGTTTTCTTTCTTCAGATAAAGTCATTACTTCCATTGCTTCATCAGAAACCAATAATACATTCTTGGCCTCTTCAAATACTTTCAGCAGTTCTGCGTGCTCCTTTAAAAGCTTATCCCAATGAAAAGCTGATTCAGGAGCATCATCCAGAACATACTTGATAAAGTCGTCATCCTTCAAAAAGTCTTCTACCTTGCTATACACCTTTTTTGTATCCACGTTACAATCATTTTCCATTATGACGGATAGTGGTTCAAAGTTGTACTCACCTGGAAACTTAAAATATTATCCTACCAATTCCCTTAATCTTGTAATACCTCTATGCATCAAATTTCGTACCGACTGGTAATTCATATCCATAATGGTACAAATATCTTCATATTTCTTCTCTTCTATATAATATAAGGTAAGTGCCTCACGTTGGCGCGGAGATAATTGAGCCAACAAATGTTTTACTTTTATATTTTCAAAACAACTTTTTTCCTTTTCCAAATATGTATGTTCTACATCATCACCTGCTGCAACGGGATTCAGTTCCTCAACAGCCGTTTCCGACATGAACATCCGTTTGCGAAGTTCATCGCATAACTTATTTTTCAAGGAAATGAGGAGGTATGATTTGAAGTTGTCAATGATACCCAATTCGGCCTTCTTTGTATACAATTTTACAAAGACATCATGAATGCAGTCCTTCAACAATTCTTTGTCAGTAGTTAACTTACATCCATAATTAAATAGAAGATTAATATGCATATCATATAATGTAGAGAATGCACTTACATCTCCCGATTGGAAAGCGGTTACCAAGCAAGCTGTCTTATCATTTAAGTTTTGTTCCATCACAGTATACTAATTATAGGTTGTTTTGATGATGATGCAAAACTAGGGAGGATACGCTACTTTTTTAGGTAATATTTGATTATTGGACCGAAAAAACAGATAACCTGCTGAAAAACATATATGCTAAATATTACAGATTTTCATTAAAAAGGAGAACCAAAATAAATCCGGTTCTCCTTCCATGTACTAAATTCTATGAAACCAATAAATACAATCTTTGTTTTTTTCTGCTTTAAGCATATATACATCTTTAATATTCAACCGTTTAGCAATCACTGTTATTGCTCCGGTCTTCGGATCAACAGACTTCAATATGTATTTTCCAGGTGATAAATGAACAGGAATATCTGTTGCAGAATGGGAATAAATGATACTTCCAATACCAGATTTTACCAATTTCTGATACTTATTTGTACCAGTATCCTCCATATCCATAGCAGCCGCATCAGTTAAAAAGCTTTCATCAGCAACTGGAACAACCGGGCAAGACCCACTTGCCATGAAGACAGCCCAAGCCATATCCGGATAATTCTGCGCATAGTAAGTAACCGCTTTTTCCGGGAACTTCTTACGATATTCACTCACCGCCCGATAAGCTTCATCAAAAGTAACCTTACCTACTTTCATTTTACGGGCATGCTGACGGGGAGCCAAGTTCTTTCCACCTTCGGGAGCATAAAGACCATCCACTTTATAGTGCCAGTAACGAATATCAATAATGTCAACTAATTTCGCACGCTGCGTATCATTCAGAATGGCATCTTGAACATCCTTTGTCGCACTTAACGCCACAGTTGCTTTCTTACCGGTTTCTTTCTCCCACTCTCCTATCACATCCAGCCAGAATTGTACAAAATGCAACGGACCGGTAAACTCCGCACTGATCAGTTGTACCACATTTGCATCATTGGCAAAATTATCCAAGCATTGGCGAATATACTTTCTATGAAGCTCACGACGTACAGGATGACTGATATCATAAAACATATCCGCTACAAAGATACGTTTGTCACCGGCAAAAGGAACAGGTTCAGGCATATCGGTCTGATTGATATTATTGGCCGACCGCCAAGGACAGTCTACCCAATGTGCTCCCGCTTCCAAGATATTATGCTGGAAGTAATTCTCATGGAAAAGCAAAAGACCTTTTTCCGCCCCTTTTTCGGCAAACTGCTTCAACCGGTTCCAATACCATGCATTGGGACGGTTCAAATCATACTTGCTCAATCCTTCCCAAGCAGTACCTTTTCCACTGCGGGCAAACGGTTGTTCGTAGAATGGTCCCCACACATCTCCATCACGACGACGGACGCGCTCATGATCGTCACGACGACGCTCATACCACAAACCGTAATTATGATCTAAAACCAAAATCTGATTCTTCACCATATAATTCACCGTAGAATCAATTCTATCCGTCAGCCCAAGTCCTTCGCGTCCCGGCACGAAACGGGTAATATGTGGCTTGGCTTTAGACAAGAAGCTGGTCCTTAGTTTCCCATTCCACCAAGGAACCTCCTGTCTGCCGCCTACCAGTAACCGGCCATCCACCTGCATACGTCCATTAATAATGGCAAACAGATGATCCTCTTTTTCCTTATATATAGGTGTCTTGAACTTCAAATCTTCTAAAGATTTCAGCTTTCCGGAAGACACACTGGCTGTATAGGGTGCTTCCTCAATCCATTTTTGCATAGTAAGACGGGGAGTATAAGCTTCCTTTGCCATCTCCATTGCCGCTTCTACGGTAGGACTGCTGGTTGCGTTGGTAGCCCTGGGAAGAATACGTGCCTGGTCAGAACAATCTTTATTCAAACGTGCCGCCAACTGTGCATAAAACAAGCTGCGGGGATGTACGTGATTATTTGATTCCGCCCATTGGCCGTCACCCGAGAATTGCGCCCAACAACCGTATGCACGGTTTACCGCATCTCTTGCCGGTGAATAACACTCTATCCCGGCAGCTGTACATTGCCAGAAAAGACTGTTGCCTGTATTCCAACCGACACCATTTTTATCCTGTCCCAAATTCTTAAATACCAAATCATGGCCATCAATGTTTACCACATCAAATAATAATCCACAGGCCCAGGAATCAATAGAACCGCTGAATCCTAACGACTCTTCCGAATCACACTGTACAAAAGCATTCGGACCTGCCGCACAAAATCCGGCTGAGAAATCATGAATACCCTGTTTAGAATAACAACGCTGAAAAAGTGTCTGCTGCCCCATAGTATAAAATGTACTGCGACGCATTCCACCTATCTCTGAAACAGGTTCTGTGGATACACAATCTTCTACAGTTGTTTTAGAGCCGGTACGCTGTATAATCACAGCACTTCCTGCAAAGTGCTTAAAATTTACCCTGCGTACCCAACAGTTTTCGGCATTTTCTATAGATACCCCCGTCCAGCAATGATCCTCATCTTTAGGATACTTCTATTATAGTCAGAAGCCAATGTCAGATTCTCCAAACCTGCTTCTGCGATTCCTGCCCGGCCAACTATAACGTAACACTTTGACAGTTCCCCATTTATTATCCAAAGCCATTGTCAAAGGAGCATCCAAAGTCAATTGGTTTCCATCCGCCTTACTTACTGACCTATCCCAAACCAAAATCCATCTCTCCTTCTTTCCAGCCCAAAGCAGAAATACCTCCGCCAAAAATATCACAACCGACAGAAGCAATCCATTCTTTCGTAGAGGGGCGGACAATCCGGACCCGCTCTCCGGAAACCAGCTGTACATTGTTGGTTACCTGAAAAGTACAAGTATTTACAGGAACGTATGATGTCAGTACATCCAAGGTATCCGTAACAGCCAAATCATTCCGTCCTTCAATATAAAGCAAAGCCCCTCTGTCCACTCCCTTTTTCAACAATACGGTCTGTTCCCTGTCACTGCCGCGCAGCACGACTCCCGACACAGAGATACGCAAGCTCTCATTCAATTCAAAAGTTCCTTTATCCAACAAAACAGCCCCACGAAAACCATTTTTATCCAAAGCCAATGAAGATACATAGTCAATGGCACGCTGGATACGAGAGGAATTATCTCCAGGCTGCCATGAAACAAAAACGGCATTCGCCACATCAGGTATAGGCTGTTCCGAATTATGGTAACCGCAAGAAGAATAATCTAGAATACGGTTTCCACGTTCATCAGTCACATAAGTCAGTTTTTCGTCCTTCACCTGTAAAGGAAAGGTTTGCGCAGAAATCCGCGCAAACCCCAAACTTAAAAATCCCAATAATAATAACTTATAATTCATTTTACATCAAACTTTTACGTTTTGCCAAAGTATCGTGATTGTTCTTTACTTCCGTCCAATCCACTTTCTTTGCAGGATCTATGCCATTAATGTATTTTTCAATGTTAGTATACCCGTCACCATTACAATCTTTCACCGCATCACCCGGATCATTAGGATTGAGTCCGTATCTCACCTCCCAGGCATCCGGCATACCATCACCATCCGTATCAACCACAGGAGTACCTTTATATTCGGGCAAACCACCCACCTGACGAGGATCTGTAATGATACCTTGTTTATAAGAATCAACAGGAAGACGTCTTTTCACATAAGGACTAACGAATTCAGGAGCGTCTTTCACATAAATAGCTTTCCCTGTCTTCACCGTCTTTATCACACGGGTATCCACCGCATCTCTTTTAGGGAAAGTAGCCCCGGCATTTTCCAATACATAATTATAGGCAGTTTTGGCATCCATAATAGTCACATGGGGCATTGAGAAAGGCTCGTTTACACGAATTTGATCTGTAAACTTCCCTGCGTCCGGCATATCGTATACCTGCACACCGCCATCCCAATTATTCTTTGTCACACGCGCATTGCCTTCCACTACATTTCCGGCAACATATGCTTTACCAAAAGTATCCGGTTTCTTCTTGTCACGGCTCGATTCGGGTTTCACAATCCGGTGGGCAATCGGCTTATCTTTCGGAGTGATAGGACCCGGTTTAAAATAATTATTAATAATATTCAAACGGCTGGTTTCATCTCCTCCGTCAACAGAACGGTTCCACCAATTAAAAGTCACATTGTTTACCAGATTAAAATCCTCATTCATGCCAATGGAACAGTTACGGCTGATATTGGATGCGAACAAGTTACGGCAAAACATACTGTTATGCCCACCTATAGTCGCCCCGAAAGCATGATTGTAACAATCCAAAGCTTCCGAGAAAATAGAGTTCTGAATAGTTATGTTGACAGTAGGAAGCTTCAAACCATGTCCTGTGGAATCACGATGGTATACATGGCGATAAAGAGACATATTCTCATCCAGCCCCCAGCTGCCGGAGCAATGATCGATAATAACATTACCCACACAGTTACCTCCCAAAGCATCATCCCGGAAGAACACATCCTGCGCCCCCCGACGGAAACGCATATGGCGGATAATAATATCATGCGTATCAAGCAAGAAAGAAGCCCCTGTTACACAAACTCCATCCCCCGGAGCTGTCTGACCTGCAATAGTGATATACGGAGCACGGACGTTTATAGGGGTTTTCAGCCGGATAACACCCGAAACATTGAACACAACAATACGCGCACCACCGGTCTCACATGCCTCACGCAACGTTCCGGGCCCACTGTCAGCCAGCGAATTGACCACAATTACTTTTCCTCCACGTCCACCGGGAGTATAGGCCCCTCCCCCTTCTGCCCCGGGAAAGGCAGGTATGTTGCTCTTTATTAAATCCTCAGGCTTGGATGCCCATGGTTTATAAGGACGTCCTTGAGTAGCCTCAGACATTACTACAGGTAACGCTTTCGCCCATGCCTCATCCGATTTCCGGTCTATTTCCTTTTGTTGTTGTTCTCCTCTGATTTTTACCGAATCAGGAATTACAGGATACTGTGCCACCACAGGCAACACACATGCAGTCAATGCTGCCACTGCAAATAGTTTCTTTAGTTGATTCATTTGGTTGCTAAATTATTATTTTTTCTATAACTTCGTAACATAATACTCTGCTTTTAACATGATTCAAACACACATTGCGAATATTTCTATATCAAAGACGGAACAGAAAGCTTGTTGTACTCTCTATCCACACATAAAAAGAGCTTGACACCGTTTTACCGGGCAAGCTCCTTTTTCTGCTTTTCAATAAACATTAATTTATATCTTTCCTCCACGTGCCTTGATACGTTCATACCAAGCCTTACGTTCTTTCACTAAATCATATCCCCGCTTAGAGAGGTAATTATTAATCCGGCCTTTGTATTTACCGAAAGCAGCATGTTTCTTATTTGAATTTTCAGCATCCATGGCAAATTCACGGGCTTCAACAAGCCATGCCATAATCTGCGCTTTCTCTTCTTCTTTCAAGGTAGGAATCATGTCAACCGTAGCTTTATAAGTTACCATTACCACACCATAAGTCATGCCATCTTTCACTGCATCTATCTGCTTGGCATCCAAATAAAGCGAAAGATCGGCCGGGAAAGCGAAATGAGTGCGGTAAAGTGCCGCATCCTTTTCAGCTTCGGCAGCTTTAACGGCTTCTTGTTTCGCATCGCCCGTCAGGGTTTCTTTTGCCAGCTTCACTTTGGTATCGCGCGTTTCGTATATGTCATTCAGTTTAAAATAACGGTTGGCTATGATAGTTGTCACTTCACGGGCGGCAACGGTATCTGTCAATTCCAGTTTATCTACAATCTTCTGCGAACGTTTCACAATAGATTCCACGTAAGCCGGATCGCGGCCTTCACGGTCCAAATCCACTGCTCCGGCGGTAATGACTACCGCCATGAGCAACAGAAACATTATACCTAACTTTTGTATCATATCCTGTCTTCTTTCCTCCGTTTATTACATCAACTTTCCTTTAGAAGCCAATGTATCATAATTGTTTCTCAAATCAGACCAGTCAATACAATTTCTAGTGCTGATACCATTAATATATTTCTCAATATTTGTATAGCCGTCACCGGTACAGTCCTTATTAGCGTCCGAAGGATCATTAGGATTCAAGCCATTTGCCTTTTCCCATTCATCGGGCATACCGTCACCATCTGTATCCACATACGGAGTTCCTTTGTATTCCGGATAACCACCCATCTGGCGGATATCGGTAATGATACCTTGCTTATAAGAATCTTTCGGCAAACGGCGATATTTAAACTGTCCGTCTTCTCCCATTGATTTAGGAGCCAGCCCGGTCAAATCACCGTTAGCATCCTTGGCCATCTTTTTATCATAATAAGGAACGCCTGTTCTCACTTCCTCTATAATACGTTCATCCACAATATCACGGCAAGGAATGTTGGCACCTGCATTTTTCAGTACAAAATCGTATGCATCATGTGCAGAAGTAATGCGGATGTATGGCATTTCAAAAGGACGGTTGCTACGCATATTCTCCGTATATCCCTCTGTATTCGGCTGAGTTTCAATCTGGATACCACCTGCCCAGTTATCCTCTGTAATGGCAGGATAGCCTTCCATAATATTGCCATCGGCATAAACACGGCCATATACTTTATGATCCAATTTGCTTCGTCCCGCTTCGGGTTTCAGGATGCGATGCCCCACAGGAGTATCTTTCGGAGTGGCCGGTCCCGGTTTATAATAGTTGTTTATCATATTGAACATAGCAGTATAATCGCCACCGTCCGAAGAACGATGTACCCAGTTGAACACTACATTGTTTACAAAATTGAAAACACCATTCCAACCGATGGAAGGATTACGTCCCGAATTACTTGCCCACAGGTTACGCATAAATGCACAATTCTCACCCCCTAAAGTGCTGCCGAATGCATGATTGTAAGTATCCAGTGCTTTTGCCGAGATAGTATTCTGTATGGTAACATTTACGGTAGGCAGTTTCAGATCTTTTGATTCATATTGTCCTTCGCTGGGATCGTACATATGGCGATAGAAAGAGATGTTCTCATCCAATCCCCAAGTACAAGAGCAATGGTCAATCATGATATTTCCAATCGGGTTGCCTCCGAAAGAATCGTCACGATGCCAGACTTTTGTTTCGCCACGGCGGAAACGCATGTGGCGTACCACTACATCATGCGTGTCTACCCAAAAAGACTCTCCGGCAATACATACCCCGTCACCCGGAGCTGTCTGTCCTGCAATAGTGACGTATGGAGCCCGGACGATAATGGGAGATTCCAATTTAATAATACCTGAAACATTGAAGACAATGATACGCGCTCCACCTGTCTCACAAGCCTCACGGAAAGAACCGGGACCACGGTCATTCAAATTAGTCACGGTAATCACCTTACCGCCACGACCGCCGAAACTGTACATGCCTCCTCCCTCAGCACCGGGGAAAGCAGGAATTCGTGCCTGCGGCAAATCGTATGGACGGGAAGCCCACGAAATATACGGACGACCTTCTTTCGCTTCTTTCAGTACGACAGGCAATGCTTTTGCCCAGGCTTCGTCAGAGCGGCGACGTTCTTCACTCATCATTTTCTGGTAGGCTTGCTTCGCTTCCTCAGTTATCTGGGGATACTGGGCCCTTGCTACAGGAGCAATAAAAGTAGCCATACACAGTCCTAAAACAATTTTCTTTTCATACTTTATTCTTAAAAATTATATCTGTGCTATAAGTAAGTTGGAATTTTATATTCCGTTCTCTTTTTCTTAACAATTATCTTTTTCAAGACGTGCCTTTCGGGGATATGTACTCAAAAATGCTTGTATCTGTCATAATAAACTAGCAGATATAAAACTATCGTATTAAATTATTTCCTAGCATCCAATGTGCCTTCTGATTCATAATAATCCAACCATCCTTTTGATTGCTCCAACCACGGATTCATATTCAACACATTAGAAGGTAGACCGGACAGATAATAGTTTTCCTGCCATGAGATTACTGCTTCCTGACCATTCACATTATCTACCGGAGTTTCTCTATCCTCCAAGACAAAATGCTGGCTCCAGAACTCTCCTAACCTATTCATTTCGGCTTGTAAGTCTGCCGCATTATCCACATCTACAGGTTCAAAATCAGCAATGACAGAAGCAAGAGGATCTGCCTTTCCGTCATAATCCTTCACTTGCAAATATTTACCCACACGGGCAGTACCATTTAACGGTTCAATACCCAAGGTAGTACAGGTGGTATTGTTATCACTTGCATCATCATTATACAACATCCAACGCCATAAATCCCAATAACGCTTCCCCTCATAAGCTAATTCTACCTGACGCTCACGCAGACAAGCCTTAATAGCTTCATTCTTATCGGTAATCGTTCCCAAACCATAATTATTGGATGCAGGAATACCTACCCGGGCACGAATTTCACCAATTGTTTTCACTGAATTACTTATATCCCCCGTAGCCGCATAACATTCTGCAAGGTTCAATAACAATTCGGCATAACGATATTCATATACATCAGTGCCATCCCATTGATAAGTATTTGCACTATTTTCAGCCGGATCGGACATTTTACGTACTATCGCCGGACTGCTGCCTTCATTTTCCGTGTAATAATGCAACTGAGAACCATCTCTTCGTTTCGCTCCAACGGTAATTCCAAACTACGGCATCTGCATCCTGATCATATCCCCATTTTGCTCCGGAGAAAGTAAACGTGTAATAGAAAACGCGGATCACGATTCTTGAAGAATAAAGAACGGTCGTACCCGTTTATCGCCTCACCGTCATCATTTACAGCTTTGGAACCATCCGCCATCGGGAAAATATCCAACATACCCATAGGAACATGATAACCGGAACCACTGCCACCCATTGTTTTCAAGCGGATTGTTTTCTGCCATCCACTATGCTCATCATTTTTAGAGGTAGAGCTAGCCAACAGTTTGACCATAATCACCTCCTTACATTCCTGGTTATCAAACTTGTAGAACATTTCATTCCAGTCTTTGGCGGAATTGCCATACAAACCATAACCTTCGCTGCTCAAGAAAGCCTGTGCCTCTAAAGTAATATCCAACGCATCTTTCCAGCGTTTATTGCCTGTATTATTCCAATCTGTATTAAAGATAGGACTTGCAAATACCAGTGCCACACGGCTTCTGTATGCCAGCGCAGCTTCCTTGGTCAACCGTCCATACTGGTCACTTCCCCATTCTTTACGAGTGGGAAGCAGATTCGCAGCCTCTTTTAAATCACTCAAGATCTGGTTGACACATGTTTCCACACTTTCACGATTATAATCTTTAGCTCCCTCACGGTCGGCCGCCATAAGCACTTTATTTACCACAGGAACAGCTCCGTATACACGTACCAGATCAAACAACTGCATAGCACGGAAGAAATAAGCCTGTCCTTTCGCTTTTTTTATGGCAGCTTCCGACAAGTCCTGACCATATTCATCAACCCCTTCCAGAATTTCATTGCAACTGCGGATACGGCTATATGGATCATTCTTTATATTCGTAGCCAGATTACTGCCAAAATAAGTTTCACAGTCCGTAGCTTTTTTCAAACTTCTGGAAGCGTCAAATTTCTTCTCGATCCCCCATTTCTCCTCCGTATAAGTTGAATAGTCATTCCAACTACCGGACAAACCGTATGATTGCGGAGGAGTCATCCCCGACTTATAAAAATAGTTATAATACACATTCTGAATATATAAGTCCAAGTTAGATTCGATACCGAAAGTTTTTTCCGGTGAATAACTGTCATACGGGTTCATATCCTGTAAGAACTGGTCGCTGCAACCACTAAACGTTAAGCCGGCTGCCAATAACACAGTATATAATATACGCTTTTTCATATCAATGATTCTTTTAATTTTAGAATGATACATTTACTCCTAACGACCACGTTCTCAATGTAGGATACAATGAAGTTGTTCCACAATACATATTCCGATAATGGTCGGGATACGGGTTATAGAAATCCCATAGATTGTTACCTGTCAGGCTTAGTTTAGCCGACTGGATCTTTAAAGGTGACAACCATGCCTTAGGTAGCGTATAACCGATACTTAAGTTACGGATATAGCAACGGAACGTACTGATAGACCAAAATCAGACGGTGCAATCACCGATCCTGATATTCTGTTGTCCAAAACCTAAATTAGGGTATTTCCCCGTCGTATTATTTCTTTCATCAAACATATCTTTCCAGAATGAGTCCGGTGTCCAAAGCATATCCCCACTGGATGTTGTGATTTTATTGACATCAATCTGGCGATAGCCGCCCCATGAAGTGGCAATCATCATATTAAAACTGATGCCTTTCCATTCCACCCCCCAGTTTGGTGGTAAAACCATATGTCTTTCCACTCTTATTCAGTTTGGCATAATCCTGGGTCTTGGCAATACGTCCGTCGGGCCCCGACTGCGTACCATCCTCATTCAATACGCCACCCAAATCCTGATAAGCCAACATACCCGGTTTCAACTGACTGACATCTTTCACTCCCAAATATTCAGGAGAAGTGCCTGCGGCTTCCGCATTGGCTGACAAATAATTCCAATAATTCTTAATATCATCACTATTCCGTAAAATACCATCTCCGGTACTTGTACCTCTCCATACTTTATATCCGTATGTAGGGAATATAGTAGAAACGCCCTCTCTTACAGAATTTTCCTGTATATAACTCGGAGCAGACTGGGGCCATTCTCTTACCCTGTTGCCATTAAATCCAAAATTCACTCCGATATTATATTTCACCTGATCTATTTTATCGCGCCAATTCAAAGAGAATTCACTACCAAAAGCATCAATACGCCCAAAGTTCACTTCTGTCAAAGCACCTCCTGCAAAAATAGGGGTACCTATGATACCACCGATATTCTGATTCAAGATGTCAGAGTTTATATCATAGTACACATCTACAGTCGCACTTAAACGGTTATTGAGGAAACGCAAATCAAAAACCAAGATTAAATTTATCGGTATTATCCCAATGCGCATCAGGATTTGGAGTTGCTCCCGGCTTGATACCGGTCTGCAGGATACCGCCGTTAGAACCGAATCCATATCCTCTACTGGGATCCAATGAATAGAGTTGCTTCCATCCCCATGCTTTGATATTATCTTTACCGGTACGTCCCCATGAGAAACGTACTTTCATGTATTCAAACCATGAGGGCAGCAGCTTCTTCATAAACCCTTCTTCCGAAGCTACCCAACCCACGGAAACACCTGGGAAGAAGCCCCAATAATTGGATGGAGCAAACTTAGTGGAAGCATCGCTACGGAATAGGAATTGGAACAAATACTTATCGGCATAATTATAGCTTACACGACCTAAATAAGACAAAGACCCCTGTTTGTATTTATATGTAATAGAATTACCTGTATCCATAGTTCCCGCACTTGGCGAAGTACCCAAATAACCATCCGGGTCAGGATTATTAAACAACATTCGCTTGGAATGCATATAAGCCTGCATTTTTTCTACAGCAGCCATGGCGGAAATGCTGTGCTTGCCAAACTTTCCTTCATAATTCACATAGAAGTTCAACTGCTCGTTTTTAGCCATCTGGTCTGAATATACCACACGAGTACTTCCTGTAAATTCTTTGAATTGATAATCGGAAACAGACGGATGATCGCTATAAAAACGATTTCCGGGTGTCAACGCATCACTTGCTTTCAGATAGGCCAACGTAAATGGCATAAATGCCTGCTCACTATCACTGGCACTACGCTTCAACGCATAGCTTCCCTTGAATGAAAGTCCTTTGATAAACGGAACGGCATACGTGACGGAGAAGTTGGCATCATAGCTGAAATTATCATTCGTGGAATAAGATCCGTCATTATTCTCCATTGCAAAATAATTCCATGTACTCATTTTATTGCCGGATGTTGCATTACCCGCACTCGAGTAACTGTTCAACAAAGGAGATGTATAATAGGTATTACCATCATCCAATGTTATCTCCCATGGCAAATAATTCGGCATATGAGCAAGAACCAAATAATCACCGGATTCACCGGGCTTAGTTCCCCCATAACCGTTCAAATTGCTTAAACCTTTGGTAAAACTTGATGTGGTTTCCTGCTGGTTACCCGCTATGGTTGCAGAAAATTTCAAATCGGAAGTCAATTTGATATCCACACCTGCACGGAAGTTCCATCTGTTGTAATCCTGTTTTCCAAGATTCGCCCCCTGAGTATAGTAAGAAGCACCCGCAAAATAAGTAGCTTTCTCGCTACCGCCACTTACATTGACCGAATGGTTCATTGTAAAAGCGCCGGACCAGGCTTCATCCAGCCAATTGTAATTCAAGCCATCCATCTCGGCCAGTTCCGCTTCACTATAAATTTTATTCATCCAGTTTCCATCCGGATCCATACTTATCTTATTATTGGCCAAATTAAAGGAATTGGCAAAACGTCCATAAGCTGCTCCTTTTAAGGTTTTAGGATGGCTCACTGCATCATTAAATCCGAATTTACCTGAATAATTGATTTTGGGAGCTCCTGATTTACCTCGTTTGGTCTTTACAATAATAGCACCTTGCGAAGCGCGGGAACCGTAAATAGCAGCACTGGCATCACGAAGGACTGAAATACTTTCAATTTCAGAAGGATCAAGGGCATTGAAAGTTTCTAATGTCGGAAGACCGCTGTTGGCATCTATCTGAATCACATCATCGATAATGACCATCGGATTAGTACTACCACCATCTTTAGAATACGAGAAAGATTGACGAATAGACATAGTCGCTCCTTCACCCGGACGGCTGTCACCACCACTGATGCTCAAACCGGGTATCTGTCCCGCCAACGCAGCACCCAAATTCGACACCGGCAAATCTGAAATTTCCGAAGGAGTAATAACCCCGATAGAACCTGTCACATCTTTTGCCTTCTGAGTACCGTAACCGACTACGACCACTTCGTCCAGCATTTTGGAATCTTCTTTTAACACCACTCTAAAGTCTTTTCCTTGTTTAGGAGCAATCGTTTGCGGCACATACCCCACAAATGAAATGACAACCTTCTTGCCCGAGGGAACCTGTAAAGCGAATTTTCCGTCAAAATCGGTAATGGTACCGTTTGTTGTCCCTTCTACCACCACACTGGCGCCAATCACCGGTTCACCAGTTTCATCAACAACCAGTCCGGTGACAGTTTTAGTCTGTTGCACCGACTGGGATATAGGGAATCCTGTCTCAGCGGATACTCCCTGAACAGAAACTCCTGTCAGAAACAGACTGAGACAGACCACTTGTGTCAAGTTGCCAATCTTGTCCAGCTTCTGAAGAAATGCATTTTCATTCTCCATAGAATCTTTTTTAAAATTAAAATATTATCTTATTTTTCTTGTTGAAATATCTGTTTCAGATAAGCGACATTCGTCCCGAAGTTTTTCTTTACATCACGAACTTCATCCTTATTCCGTGACCGTTCAATGACCAACCATCCGCTCCACCCCATCTTATCAAGGGTATGCTTTACGGCATTCATATCCAGACGCGTATTATAAGGAAGAGTAACCCCGTCTGTATCCGTACAATGTATCTGACAAATCCGATCCTTTCCCAGTTTTTTCAACTCTTTACAGAGGTCGCGTCCATTTTCCAACGCATTTTGAAAACTATAATAAATCTTTATACCTTTCGAATTAATTTCTTTCAACAGTTTTATATCCCCTCCGGCATCCAAAGGAGTACGGATACCTATCACTACTCCATCTTTCACTGCCATTTCTCCCACTTCGTGCAAACGGCTTACCAACTCCTGACGTGCATCACCCGCTACTGTCCAGTCCTCTTTTATACCACCTAATGGAAGGAAAGCTACTTGGGCCCCCATCACCTTCATCGTATTCAAACAATCCTGCACTAAAGCTTTATAATTATGATGAGTCAAGAAAGATTGTCCAAAGAATCCGGACATCGCCACAGAAGGGACTTCAATATGTTGTTCCTGTGCTGTTTCTTTAAATAATTTACAGAAATGGGGTTGGTGGAACTTATTATCAAAAGTATCCCGTTTTCCCAAGCCTCCCATGTCCATTTCTATGCCATCACCTCCTAGTTCCTTCATTAATTGAAAAGAACCGATCTTCTGGCGTTTTAGCATCATCCAGTCACACGCAGCTATTTTATAGCGTTGTTTTCCCTCTGAATTCTGTGCTCCCAAAGGCAGTAACATAAACAGGAGCATAATTAAACTGATAATTTTTTTCACATTCATCATAATCTAGTTATTGTTTAGAATTAAGACGAATCACAAAAAAGTATGTAATCACTAAATCTTAATAAAGTCCAAAATAATTTAGTGAATAAACAAGACAATCCCGCAAACACAATGCTCGCTTGCATCTGTTTACGGGATTCCTGCTTTATAAGATCAAGAAATCAACCTTTACGCCATTCATTCATATATTCCCTCGGAGTCTGATCATATTTCTTACGAAAACATTTACTGAAATAACCGGAATCCTTGAAGCCTACGGCAAAAGCTATTTCTGAAATACTCATATCCGAATTTTTAATCAACTCTATTGATTTATTCAGACGAATTTCTTTCACTAAATCCACCGGAGCAAACCCGGTCAGACTCTTTAACTTCTTAAAGAAAGCCGAGCGACTCAGCCCGATAGTTGATGCTATAGTATCTATATTAAAATCACTATTATCCAAATTCTCTTCTATAACCTGATGAATCTTTTCAATGAACTGCACATCTTTCTTCACTAGGAACTGTTCGTATGTATCCTGTTCCTCCTTATGTTCTTCGGGCTGCTGCCATACACGTTCACGGAACAATTTACGTTCATTCAGCAACTGTTCGATACGTGCCACCAAATAGTCTTTGCTGAAAGGTTTGATGATATAGGCATTCGCTCCCATGCTTATCGCTTTGGTCTTCGCTTCATCATTACCTTTTGCCGTCAGGATAATCACCGGAATATGACTGATTTGGAAATCTTTACGGATGCGCTGCAACATCTCTATTCCATCCATATTCGGCATCATCTGGTCGGTGACTACCATGTCGGGATGATAGAGATGTACTTTCTTCAGCCCCTCCACACCATCATTGGCCATATAAATATTGAATTTATCTTCCAATTGCAACTTCAACATATTACATAAATCCTTATTATCTTCCACAATCAGCACGGTAGGCAAAGACGAATCGACAGGCTGTTCTTTCTCCTCCTCGCTTTCCTTGCCGGCAGAAGCAGAAACAGATTCAGTTTCAGGAACACTCACCGTTTCCCCGCCCATATAAAAATCGACTTCCGACGGTTTGTAATGCTCCTTACCCAGTTGCAATTCAATGGTAAAGACTGCCCCTTTCCCTTCAGGGCTCTCTGCATAGATTTCCCCATGATGCAGACTGATAATTTCCTTAGATAAAGCCAATCCGATGCCCGTTCCCTGATAATAAGCGCCACGTGCATTGTCAGCCTGCGAGAAACGCTCGAAGATTTCGGAAAGCTTGCTTTGGGGAATACCCACACCGCTATCTTCCACCCGTACATAACAATGCTTGTCATCATCTGACACTCCCATCGTGACATAAATATTCCCCCCGGCAGGAGTGAACTTGAACGCATTGGAGATTATGTTGCGGATCACGATGGCCACTTTCTCCTTATCCGCCCATACCATGATATCCTCACCGGCCAGCTGGAACGTGAAGCTGACTTCATTTTCTTCGGCCATCACCCTGAATTCTTTCTCAAAAGAGTCTACCATCTCATTCAGGTTGAACAACGACACATGCAGACGCTATTTTTCCGTTCTGTATTTTACGGAAATCCAATATCTGATTGACCAGTTGCAGCATCTGTTTGGTATTCTTTTCCATCAGATCCACGTATTGCATTCCTTTCTGAGATAGTTTTTCTTTCTCTTTCAACTCCTGAATAGGCCCTTGGATCAGAGTCAGCGGAGTACGCAACTCATGCGAGATATTGGTAAAGAACTTGATTTTCAATTCGGACAATTTTTGTTCGATATACACATCATTCTTCACCTTAATCATGAAAAGAGATAATTTTATAGCCACCAGCAATAAGGCTACAGCTATAATCATATAGATAACATACGCCCACCAACTGGCCCACCAAGGCGGCAGAATGACAACGGTCAACTCACGGAAAGATTCCAAACCGGGATTTGCCTCATCCAGTGTCTGTACTCTGAAAAGATACTTGCCGGAGGAACATTGGTATAGGACGCTATACGGTTCTTCCCGTTATAGTGCCATTCTTTTTCATATCCTTCCAAAATATATTTGTAAGACACACGGTTCTGATTATTATAGTTCAACGCCGCAAACTCTAAAGTAAACATTGACTGGTTATGATTCAATGTAATCCTGTCTGTATAGGTAATGGACCGGTCAATAATAGGATGGTCCGTATAGCTGCGTATGTCCCGGTTTGATATCTGACATCCTACAATAAATGTGTTATAATCAAATCTTTGCGTTTCCAGTTTATCGGGAGAAAAGGTCAAGATACCCTCTTTACACCCCAGCCAAAGTTCCCCGTCCAGCGTTTTTCAATGTGGTGCTTTCTTCCATCACAACCGGGGGAAAGCCATCGTATTTGTCATAGTTACGCACCTGGCTTGTCGCCCTGTCAAAACAAGAGAGTCCTTTTTCCGTAGCAAGCCAAAGGAAACCGTTATCATCTTCTATAATAGACATCACCACATCATTATTCAATCCGTCTTCCCAGCCATACGATTTAAATGAAAGCTTATGCGTTTCCTCATCATATCCCGACAATTTGCTCAATCCTCCACCAAACACGCATACCCATATCTGAGAGAACTCGTCTTTATAAAGCGCGTACACATCGCTATCGGCATAATTTACCCGGTTGGCACCACGGTAGGTTTCAAAATCAATCTGCTCCACTGAGGCAAAGTTGTTTTTAAAAGACATCAGCCCGTCCATCGTACCTACCCACATACGCCCGTCATTATCCTCTATCATATTCCTCACTTCCATATAAAGGCCATACGTAGGATAATTCTTGAATCCGTTATATTTATTCTTAAAAGTAACTTCCCCATTTTCCTCACAAAGCAGATTCAATCCTCCGTCCAAAGTACCCACCCAGATACGTTTCTTTTCATCCTGATAAGTGAAATACACATCATTCCCGCTGATTGACGACAAATCAGACAAATTATGCAGATAACGTTTAAAACGGAAACCACCTGCAGTTTTCTCATCAGGAACAGCTTTCACCAATCCGTCGCCTTTGGTAGAGAACCAAAGGTTTCCTTTGTCGTCTTCCATGATGTGATATACATTACCTATATGCTCGTCACCTGTCGAAAAAACATGTTTGGTTACACCGTTCCGGTCCATCCGATAAACACTCTGCCAACGGGTGCCCACCCAGATATCGCCACTTTTTGATTGGAAAAGGGCTCTTACCCCTGTCGCATAATTTTCCTGACCGGCTGATTGCGGAGACAACGAAAGCAGATTGAATTGCTTCTTGGGGAAATTCATGCAATACACCCCTTCATCGGCAGAGGAAAGCCACAATACCCCGTCATTATCCAACATCAGATGATAAAACTGCTGATTTGTCCTATCATTAGAAAGTTGTTTCAATTTATTGATATAAACCATCTCCGCATGTTCCCTGTCGAACAACCAGGCCTCTCCTGCCGGAGACAGGAAAAAAAAGCCCTCTTTCGCCGGCATCTTCCGAATACAGGGTGGTTATCTTGCCGAACATGGTAAACGGAAACCGTTTTGCAGTATGGTTCAACGGATCATAATAAATCAGCGCCTTCTCATTTTCGTGAAACCATATTTTATCATACTGGTCTATGAATGCATGAGTTACCATAGCGTCATTCATTTCAGTATTTATCTTTTTGCAACCTGCGCTCAGCCAAATCATATTCGTATGTGCCTTGTCCGGCCACACTGAGATAGACATAACCTGCCGGAGTAACCAGCAAATTGCTGATCGCACCTTTTATTTCGGAAAGTACATACCGGTTTACCAAACCGGTCCTCACATCGATACTGTAAAAAATACCCGCACGATCTCCGACCCATACCTTCCTGCCATCCTCAAAAAAACTGGTAAAACTATCCTTGTCACCGGAATTAATCTTACTGGTTATAAAATCGGCAGGCCGGGATGCCAATTCCGATCCTTTATGCACGGCGGCTACCTTATAATCAGTTCCTATCCAACTGATATATTCCTCCGTCTCACACAGGACATGGTGTTTCAGTGTATAATCATGCTTGTTTATCTCGTTCCGAGAGTCGAACAGAATCTTGATAGTTACCTGTCCCTTTTTCATCTACCCCGGCCAATAACAGTATTTTTATCTTTAGTCAGCAACAACACACTCCCCCTCGGCCGTTATTTTGTAATTTTATCACCTGGATATTCTCCGAATAGTTCTTCATGTCATCATAAACAGCATGAAAACATTCGGTCACTTTTATTGAAGACATATAAC
>ENA-OQOA01000246-OQOA01000246.1-human-gut-metagenome-genome-assembly--contig:-NODE-246-length-27435-cov-4.196279_pt1 | contig 27435 bp, 30 predicted proteins | sample MGYA00242633_ERZ504888 | MGnify/ENA primary metagenome ERZ504888 (study PRJEB26092, sample SAMD00036372) | human gut metagenome | host: Homo sapiens | study: EMG produced TPA metagenomics assembly of...
TAAAAAAAGTATGAAAAAAGGAGATCCTTGTCATAAGGATCTCCTCCATCTTCCGATCTTCTAAAATTCAGGTTCGATCAGTCCGTATGTATTTCCTTTTCTCTTGTATACAACATTGACTTCAAATGTATCAGCATTGCGGAATACAAGAAATCATGTCCTAATAATTCCATCTGTACACAAGCTTCTTCTACATCCATTGGTTTGATAGCAAACTTCTTGCTTCGGATGATTCTGATCTCATCATCTTCCACATCGTCTTCCTGCTCCATAAATTCCTGTTTGAAGCTTGTTCCATCATATTTCTGATTCATAAGTCTTGTTTTATATCTGCGGATCTGGCGTTCGATCACATCTACTACCAGGTCAATAGATACATACATGTCTTCACTGCCTTCTTCAGCACGGATAATGTGCCCTTTCATAGGAATGGTAACTTCTATCTTCTGTCTTCCCTTCTGAACACTTAAAGTTACATTCACGATCGTATCGTCTACTAAATATTTGTCGAGACGTCCGAGTTTCTCTTCAATTGCTGCTTTGATACCTTCTGTAACTTCAATGTTCTTTCCACTAATAATGAATTTCATGGCTCCCATCTCCTTTACCTTTTTTGTATGAATTCATTATAACATATAATTCTGATTAAGAAAACAAAATCTTTTTATAAATAGTAAACAAAACATATGTTTCTTTTTGAAGTTATCCACAGTTATTATTTGTCGAATTGTGGATGTGGATAATGTGGATAACTCTGTGGGTAACTCATTTTTGGCTAAAATATGCCATTTCTGTATGTTGATAACTTTGTGGGTATTTTGTTAGCAATATGTGTGTAATTTTCCCATAAAAAAATCAACCTGCTTTTTGTTATACAACTAGCACAAATCGACAAAAAGCGGTTGATTTTTAATTTATGAGTCACTATATAAAAATAGCTTAAATTGTCTGAAAATTAAGCATTTTGAAGATATCGCTCGACTGAATACACACAGTTGGCACCATCTGACACCGCCGTCACCACCTGACGAAGATTTTTGCTTCTTCCATCCCCTGCAGCAAAGATTCCCGGAATATTTGTAACACCGTCTTCTCCTGCGATAATATATCCTTTTTCGTCTGTTGATAACTTTCCAGATAAAAGCTCGGAAGCTGGTTTTGTCCCCACAGCGATAAAAATTCCATCAACATCTAGTAACTTATCCACATGGTTATCTACATCTTGTATATGAAGTCCCTCCACAACCTCATCTCCATCGATTTTTGTCACGATCGTGTTCCATAAGATTTCAATCTTGTCGTTCTTCTTTACTTCATCCTGAAGAATCTTTGCACCACGAAATTCATCTCTTCGATGGATCAGATAAACTTTTTTACACATACGGCTTAAGAATATTGCATCTTCCAATGCAACATTTCCACCACCAACAACTGCTGTTACCTTATTTCTAAAAAATGCTCCATCACATGTTGCACAATAAGATACTCCCATTCCCTTTAATTTTTCTTCTCCTTCTATTCCCAAAGTCTGATGAACTGCTCCTGTTGCAAGAATGATCGTCCTTGTTTTTAATATATCTCCATTCTTAAGCATGATCTCTTTGATTTCTTCGTCTGCATAGATTTCTTTAACTTCTGCTGTAATACTTTTAGCACCAAGTTCTTTCGCATGCTCTGAAAATTTTAATCCAAGATCCATTCCATTTGTCTTTGGAATTCCAGGATAATTATCAACTTCATAAGTCTGTACAACCTGTCCTCCTGGCATATATTCTTTCTCGAGCATAACAAAATCAAGCATTGCTCTCTGTGCATAGATTGCTGCAGACATTCCAGCTGGTCCGGAACCTATGATTACTAAATCGTATATTTTCATGATATTATCTCCTTTTACTCAAAATTTCTGCCTTATTCTTTCTTCGTTAGTTTTAATAAAACTCCACTGTATCTTGGAAGTGTGATCGTAATCTCACTGTCTTTTCCTTTTTTCTTTAGATGAATATTTTCTTTACGTTTCTTCATCGTTCCACCATACTGTTCCCATTCAGTATGTAACAATGTTCTTCTCGTATGGTGTCCTTTGATCGTTAATTTATAATCTTTCTGCTCTTTATCAGAGAAATTAAAGATTCCAACGATCATGTGATCTGCCGTTTTTCTTCCGATCGCATAAATACATCGTTCTTCCTGATGACAGTCCAGCCATTCAAAGTTTTCTCTATGATAATCATAATGGAAAGCTTTTTCTTTCTTGTAAATGTCATTTAATTTGACCATATATTTATGGAAAGCATCATGAATCGGATATTTTAAGATCATCCAATCTTGTTCCTGTGCCTCGCTCCATTCCCTGATCTGTCCAAATTCATTCCCCATAAAGTTTAATTTCTTTCCTGGATGGATCATCATATACATATACATAGCCCTTGCCTGTGGAAATTTATCTTCATAATCCCCATACATCTTCTGTAAGATCGTTGCCTTGCCATGTACAACTTCATCATGACAATATTCTAACATATAACGTTCATTCCAGAAATACACCATAGAGAATGTTAGTTTGTGATAATCACGACTTCGATATTCTGGTCCAGTCTGAAAATATTCCAGAGTATCGTGCATCCATCCTAAATCCCATTTGTAATCAAATCCTAACCCGCCTTTCCATACAGGTTCTGTCACACCTGGATAAGCAGTGGAATCTTCTGCGATCAGCATGGCGGTTGGATGACGTTGTTTCAAACCTAAATTGAATGCTTTTAAGAAGTCGATCGCTGTATCGTTGACTCCTCTGCTTTCATCTCCCTGCCAGTAGATCAGGCGGCTCACTGCATCCATACGGATTCCATCAAAATGATACTCTTCCAGCCAATAGTTGGCCGCTGATTGCAAGAAGCACTGAACTTCTCTTCTGGAATGAATAAAATTGCAACTTCCCCATTCACTCTCTCCAGTATCTTTATTATCGTATTCATATAATGGAGTTCCATCATATAATTTCAGTCCATATCCATCTACTGCAAAATGAACTGGCACAAAATCCATAATGACTCCAATCCCTGCCTGATGCATCATATCGACAAATTTCATTAATTTATCTGGAGTTCCATAACGTTTCGTTGGTGCAAAAAATCCAGTGTTTTGGTATCCCCATGATCCATCAAATGGATGTTCTGACAATGGCATTAATTCTACATGGGTATAATTATTTTGTTTTAGATATGGAACGAGCATCTTGGCAATCTCATCATACTGATACCAGCCATTCTCATCTTTCTTATTCATTCTCCATGAACCCATATGCATCTCATAGATATTGATGGCATCTTCCATTCCGACACTTCTCATCTGCATCCATGATCTGTCATTGAATCTGTATGTTGTGATATCTCTGATAATAGAACATGCCCCCGGTCTTAGTTCCATCTCAAATCCATAGGGATCACAATGTTCCTGCCGGTTTCCATCTGGTCCGTAGATGCAGTATTTGTACATCTGACCCTCTTTAGCTTTGTCGGAGTAGAATAAAAAGAAACCACTTTGTGCGTCTTGTTCCATAAATTCTTCATTCCAGTTATTAAACTCCCCAATGATCGATATCCTGGAGGCTCTTGGTGCATAGGTTACAAAACGAATCTTATCACCGTCTTTATGTGCACCCATATAACGATATGCATCAAATAATTTTCCATCATAAAAATCTTGCCGGTTCATGTTTGTGCCTCCTTTTATCATACAACTGTTGTTTTTCATTCATATGTATATTATAATAAATGTATGTGTATACAACAACCACCAAAATAGTGTTTTTGGTGGTTATCGAACATTTTTCATTGTTTTGTAGATTATCTTTTTTATATGATTTTAAAGGAGTTTTTGATATGGTAGAGAAGAAAACTGATCGTCGTATTTTGAAAACAAAACGTGCGCTCAGAGAGAGCCTGCTTTATTTATTAAAAGAACAGCCAATACAAAAAATATCCGTTTCCCGCCTATGTGAGAAATCGGATATTAACCGCAGTACATTTTATACGTATTATTCCAGTCCGATGGATCTTCTGGAGTCGATTGAAGATGAGATTTTAAATACTCTAGAAGAAGATATGATCCAGTTTGAGAAGGAAAATTCAATTTCACAGTTGATGAATTCTATTATCTTTTATATCAGTGAGCATAAGCAGTTGGTAAGATTGTTGTTCTCAGACCATGGTGATCCAGGATTTCAAAATAAACTTCTGCTTGCCACCCAACACTGGACCATGCCAATGTGGCAGAGCCGCCGGCCTGATTACGATGCGGAGGCTTTGTCTTCTTTGCATATTTATATTGTGAGCGGATGCATGGCTGTGATCCGACAGTGGATCACGGATGGATTTCAGGAGTCCGAAGAGGAAGTTTCTTCTTTGTTGGAGAAATTGTCCGCTTCTACTTCGGCTGGATTTTTGCAAGGGAAATAATTTTATAACCACACCTCTCTACCCCATTAAATACAAAAAGCACCATCGATTATGATAGTGCTTTTTGTATTAATGATTCCTGTTTTACTTATCTTATTTATTTTTTTCAATTACAATCTCATCTAATACTTCCTGCAGTCTTTCAAAGAACATACTAGCATGATATCCATCTGCGGATGCATGAGATATCGTCAAAGCAGCAGACAGCTTTCTTCTGCCCTCTTCTTCCACATATTTTCCAAATGTAATGATCGGAAATAGATTTGGTCTTCCGGTTGGCACCCATGTGCTGTAGCCTGTGAAATCCATCCATGGCACACAGGAGATACAAAAAAGTTTGACGGCTGCCCTTCTTTTCCTTTGGGTCCTTTGACATCTTTGTATGTTTCCATATCATTTATAATGTTTTGATAGCATGTCTGAAAATCATCATCATAATAAGACCAGATGTCTGAAAATGTATGATCATCTTTGTGAAAGATCGTAAAGTTTGGATGCATCACATCAAAGTAACCAGGTCTTCCTTCCTGATCGACTCCCATTTTAAATTCTCTTTTCTCATTGACAACTTTTCCTGTGCAGTAAATAAATGCCGGATAAAACTTTAATCCACATTTTTTGACCTGCTGATACAGATTTTCCACATCTAGACGTACTGTAACAGTATAACCGCATGGTATCATCTGCATATAATATTCAAAATGTTTCTGTCGTTCCCATTTTTCTGGGTCTAGTAAATAAAACATGTCAGACACCTCCTTTTTTAGCTTTCGATATCAGATCATTTCATATCCACCTAAAACTACCGGCATTTTCAATACTTCCAATACTCTCTCAAGCAATACTCCTTCTCTATTTGGATAATCAAATCCATAACTTGCCTTGATTGCCTGTGTGATAAACTGCACACCCTTATCCAGTGCGATTGGCAGACTGTCTCCGTCTAACAGGCTTCCTATCATAACAGAAGTATAAGCATCTCCTGTTCCCGGATAAAATGTTGGGATATAACGGCATTTTATCTTCCAATATGTATTACAAGTTCTATCGTAAGCGATCACATTAGAATCTTTATCTTTCTCTTTATCTGGAACACTTGTCACAACAATGATATCTGGTCCCATATCAGACAAACGTTTTACCCATTCTTTAATCTCTTCATCGGTTGTTGTCTGTTTGTATTCTTCCCCCAATAAGAGACTTACTTCGGTAAAAGTTTGGTGTGATAATGTCAGCTTTTGTTACCAGACGTTTCATTCCTTCAACTAATCCTTGATCCATCGTTGAATACAAGTTTCCATTATCTCCAAGGACTGGATCGATCACAACCATATTATCCTCTGTTCCAAAATCATCAATAAATCCGGAAACGATCTCAATCTGACGTTCAGATCCTAAAAATCCAGAATAAATACAGTCAAAATCGATATTTAGCTCTTTCCAATGATCGATATAGTCTTGCATATGATCTGTAAAGTCTACAAAACTAAAGGTATCAAATCCCCCAGTATGATTGGAAAGGATCGCTGTCGGCAATGGACAGACCTGCACTCCCATGGATGAAAGGATGGGAATGATCGCTGTCAACGAAGCTCTTCCAAAACCAGACAGATCATGAATTGCTGCCACTCTTTTTACACTATGCTTCATTTTGTTTCTCCTTTTTATAATCCGATCATTGTACTATTTTAAACGGAACGTCAGGATTCCTTTGTAATCGATCACATGGATCGCTTCATCTTTTTTCATCTGTTCCATCATCGCTTCTGGATCTTTCACATCTCTGCTTTCTAAGAATCCTCGTACTTCAAACTGATTCATAGGATGTCTTCCGATAATGGATTTAACCGCTTCATAGTCATCTTCAATCTCACTGAAAAATGCACCAGAACTCATCATCTCAATCGAAATACCACCAAGTGTCTCAACCGCATATCGCATGCGTTCTTCAGATACGACATTCACATCTGCTTCTGCTGGCGGACGAACTGGTGTATTTAAGTATAGTCTGTCATATTTTAATTCTTTTAATAATTCTTGAAACTTAAGAATAGACTGCTCATCATCGTTGATCCCATCAACTAGCATGATTTCCAACCAAAGTTCTCCTTCATACATGTGAGTGAACTTTTTGAGACCTTCAAATTCTTCTTCAAATTTGATCGTTCCATAAGGTCTGTCAATCTTCTTGGAAATTTCCTGATTATAAGCATCCAGAGATGGCAATACCATATCAGCATGGCATAATTCTTCTCTGACTTGTGGATCAGAAAGCAACGCACCATTTGTGATCACTGCGACTGGCTTGTCTGTCAATGCTTTCAGAGCAACTACTAATTCACCAAGATTTGCTGCTAAAGTAGGTTCTCCTTCTCCAACGACCGTTACGATATCAAATTTATCAGAGTCTTTGAGATACTGTTTAAATTCCGCTATGATATCTTCTGTTTTATAAAATTCCTGACGTTTATTTGTCATTTTATCGGTTCTTCCTAATTGACAGTAGATGCAGGAATAGTTACATGTCTTCTTAGGCAGTGGACTGATACCTAAGGATCTTCCTAGTCTTCTGGATGGGATCGGACCAAATACATATTTAAAATCGTTCATATTGATATTTCCTTTTCCTATTATTTTTGTATAATTCTTATTATACGGCACGTATACAAAATTTGTCTATATGAATCGTTCTTTGAAAACTCCTGAAATTTAATTTCTATGGGTTTTCTTTCTATAACTCTTGCGTTACAATAGTATAAAATAAACAGGAGGATATTAAGTAATTCAATGAAAAAAGATAAAAACATTCTGGTTGTTATGCCAGTAAAAGACGAACATAAAAAAACATTAGAACAACATTCTCAAGGCAATAAATTTATATACAGTTCATACGATAATGTAACTCAGGAAATGGTACAGGAAGCAAATGTGATCATTGGAAATGTAGATCCATTTTACTTACAGGAAGCAAAAACTTAGAATGGCTGCAGCTTAATTCAGCAGGGGCTGATCCTTATGTGAAGAAAGGCGTGCTTCCTGAAGATGTAATATTGACGAATGCTACAGGAGCCTATGGACCAAGCGTTGCAGAACATATGCTGGCAGTCTTATTTTCCCTGCAAAAGAAATTACATCTATACAGAGATAACCAAAATCAATGTGAATGGCAAGATGAAGGAGGTGTCATGTCCTTATGCGGAGGAACACTTCTGATCGTGGGACTCGGTGACATCGGATTATACTTTGCAAGATTAATGAAAAATTTTGACTACCATATCATCGGAATCAAACGAAGACCAGGGCAGGTACCGCAAGATATCGATGAACTCCATACCATGGATGATCTGGATAAATTGCTGCCCAAAGCAGATGTTGTATTATCTGTACTTCCAGATTCTAAAGCAACACGAAATATCTTCAATAAAGATCGTTTTGAAAAAATGAAGAACACCTCAATCTTGCTAAATGCTGGCAGAGGCAGTGCAGTTAATACAGAGGATCTTTGCGAAGCATTGATCCAAGGACAGATTTATGGAGCAGGACTGGATGTTACAGACCCAGAACCGCTGCAGACGCAACATAAATTATGGAACGTAGAAAATGTGATCATAACTCCACACGTAGCCGGAGATTTTCATCATCCTGCGACTTTATATCGAATCGTAGATATTATAGCTGGAAACCTGCAAAGGTATCTGGAAGGAGAACAATTGACGAATATTGTTGATACTACAACTGGATGTAAACTCTGATTGATAGTGTTGCATGTATGAGTCAGAAAGAACAAGAGAAGAAATATTTATAAGAATAAAGGGTGACACTCAACATACACACCACTTAAGTTTTCCAATCTTGTAATTGTCCACACTTTAGACTTCTGGTATATGATAAAAAATAAATAAGCAACCGAAAACGCAGCATTGGAATTTTGCCATATTTTGAACAAATTCGCAGCCCAATTGGACGAGTGTCTGAGCTTCAAAGACTTTTGTCTTAGACAAAACTCCAGAGCGAGTTTTCGTAGGAAATTGGGCGAATCAGCGATTTGTTCAAAATGTGAGCAAAATTCCACCGCTGCGTTTTCGGTTGCTTATTTATTTTTTATCATATACTGAAAGACTACAGTTGGCCAACACACAAATTAAAGTTCACGCAACACTATTTCTTTTCGTCTCAATGTTTCCTGCACATCGATGACTCTCTGATTCTTACTTCCCTTCCAATGAAGTTTTCCATCAAATTCTTCCTGTACAAAAGGTCCATCTACGATCACATCGCAATATTTCACAACATCCAGTGTCTTGATCTCATCCCAGCAGAATCCTGTATACAGCCAGATTGTCTTATTTGGAAATGTTTCTTTGATCTCTTTTGCCAGAACTGCAACTTCTACATGGTTTGCTGGGTGAAGAGGATCTCCTCCGCTGAATGTGACACCTGAGATATAGTCTGGTTTGATTGCTTCAAATAATTCTTCTTTTGCTGCCTCATCAAATGGAATTCCCCCTTCGATATCCCATGTGACTGGGTTGTGGCAGCCTTTGCATTTGTGGGTGCATCCTGCAACCCATAGGACGGCTCGCAGACCGTCCCCATTTAGCATATCATCTTTCGTAATATTATGGTAACGCATTTTACATGGATTTCCTTTCCGCAATTTCTGCCATTTTGGCATCGTTAAGTCTTGTATCTCCTTTAACTCTGGAATAAGAGAGATATCCGTTCATACGGTCGATCTTTGTGAGATTTTTACTTCCGCATACTGGGCACACATCCATCTCTAATTCTTCGTGTCCACAGTCATCACAGTATGCTAAAGACAGGTTAACTCCTTCATAGAATCCTTTATCCATCGCTCTTCTTACTAATGTTTTCACTGCTTCTTTGTTATAGTTGATCGGATATTTTACATACTGGATCTTTCCACCATTGCATAATTCCCAGAAACGTCCTTCAAGATCTTGTTTCTCGATCGGTGTGATGTCTTCTGTGACATGGCAGTGGAAGGAATTACTCACGTATTCTCTATCAGATACATTTTCAATAACACCGTATTTCTTACGGAACTGTTTTACCTGAAGACCGCATAAGTTTTCTGCTGGTGTTCCATAGATCGCATATAGATTTCCGTCTTCTTTCTTAAATTTTTCTACCTGTTCATTAATATAGCGCAATGTTTCTAATGCAAACTCACCATCTTCTGCCAGAGACTTATGGTTGTATAACTGCTGTAATTCATTTAACGCTGTGATCCCAAAGGAAGCTGTTGCACTCTTTAAGATTGGTTTGATTTTATCATGAATCCCTAAATGTCCACCTAAGAATCCCCCTTCACAATATGCCAACGGATTCGTAGAGGCTTTCATTTCTCCTAAATATTCATAAGTCCTGATATGTAATTCACGGATCAGGTTCAGATAATAATCTAATACTTCATGGAAATCTTTACCTTCCTGTTTTGATTTTGCATAGATCATTGGCAAATGAAGGCTGACTGCGCCGATGTTAAATCTTCCGACAAAAATCGGCTCATCTTTTTCATCTGCCGGCTTCATACCGCCTTCTTTATACCATGGAGATAAGAAAGCACGGCATCCCATCGGACTGATGATCTTTCCGTATTTCTTGTACATGCTTGCGATATATCCCTCTCCTGTTAAAGATAACCAGTCTGGATACATGGTCTGTCTGGAACAGCGGATTCCTGCTTCAAATACATCTTCCAGCTCGCATCCCGGTCCATGAAGATTCTTGTCATATAAGAATACAAGTTTTGGGAATAACACAGGCTTCTTGTGTCCTTCTTTTCCCTGTCCTCTTCTTCTAACGTCTAACATGGAGATCGTTGCCATCTTGGCAAATCTTCCAGTTCCTGTTCCTGCTGTCATTGTGATAAATGGATAATCTCCGCGGCTTGATGATACACTGTTAAATTTGTACTCTAATCCCTGGAATCCTTGTTCAAATTCACGTTTGACATCTTTCAACGCTTCTTCTTCTGCGCGTTCTCTGGATAACCCTAGTCCTTCGTATCGTTCGATTCCTGCTTCATAGGATTTCTCGGCATATGGTTCTAAGATCAGTTCAATATTCGGTACCGTAAATCCACCATACTGCTGGCTTGCGGCACTTAATACGATATCTCCGATCACATCAAAGGCAACATCTAATGTCTTTGGTTCGTTGTACCAGAGATTTCCCATCTCAAATCCGCCTTTTAACACTTCCTGTACATTAAACAGACAGCAGTTCATCGTATCACGGCGGGCAGACATATCGTGAATATAAATATATCCGTCACGGCATGCCTGTATTTCTTCCGTTGTCATGAAAAATTTCTGATAGAGTTCTTTGTTTAATTCATTAAAGATCAGACTTCGTTTGGTAGAAACTAGTGCACTGTCTGTGTTGCTGTTTTCCTTATCACCAATGTACATGATAGACTGGCTCTTCTTGTATACTTCGTCTAACATCTGTACAAAATCCTGCTTATAGTTACGGTAATCTCTGTAGCTCTTTGCTACCAGTGGATTTGTCTGTTCTAATGCACCTTCGACCACATTATGCATATCTGAGATCGTAACTTCCTTCTTGCGCATCTGCTCCACTTTTTCCGTGACAAAGTTGCAGATAAAATCAAGTTCTTCCTCTGTAAATGTTACCAGTGCACGATATGCTGATTTATTCACTGCCACTACGACTTTTTGTACATTAAATTCTTCTTTTGTTCCGTCTTTTTTAATTACCTTGATCATAATTCTCCCTTCTCTATCAGATTCTCTCATCTTTCACTCGTTATATTGTATACTAGATGTAGTATTTTATTTTTCTTTTACACACTAGATAGTGTAGCTTTTCAAGTTTAACACCGCTATCTGGTAAAGTCAATGTTAACTTTTTATCTCTTTCCCTTTATCTGTAAATCCTTCCAAGAGTAAGATTCTTACTATCCTTTATTTCCAGTTTTTTTGACAGATATTCTCCGAATGAGATCGACAATTTGTCTTCTTTTTTAAAAATATCAGAAAGATTGCGATCTGTTTTTAATACATAAACAGACTTCGCGATCTGAGGTTCATTTATTAATTCTTTTATGATCTTTTCATCTTTTTTCCATTTGCAAAAAGCACGACTTTTAGATGTCCAAAATTTAACTGCTGACTTTTATATTGTTTCCATTTCTTATTTGCATCTTTTAAGGACGTTGCCAAAAATGTCACCGACCTTGATGGTATTTTTGTTCCAGAATCACTCTGTACCTTGTCGAAATCCGCATACGAATAACGAACCAATACTTTCTTTTCATTGAGCCGTTCAAATCCCATCGCCAACACAAACCTATGATCTTCCACATCTTGTTGTTTGCTGCATCCTTGTATGCAAAATGCAATTAGCAGCACCAAAAGATACCCTCTATATTTTTTCATCTTTCTGTTCCTTTCTCCACATCAGAAATAAAATAAGTGGAAAAAACAATCCGATCACCAGATTCCCATAGATAAAACAAAAAATACCGTCTGATCCATGTTGCAAATGTTGTCATGATCCATGGACTTATGACGTAAATTCCACCATATGACAAACTCAATCCCACGATCCTTCCTTTTGAAAATGCATGTTTGATACTTTCATTTCCATAAAATAAGTAACCGCTGAATACACAAAAGACACCTACGATCCAAAATGCGATCAAAAAAAGATCCAGTCTTGCCATGATCCCTCCTGGCATTGCCACTCCCTGTGCCATAGACATCACAGGTTCTGGATCGACCATCGTAAGCTTCTTTCCAAGGGAACCTACAGTACTTGCAAACACCCCAAGAAAAAGTATCATCAAACCTGCAAATGATCGCATCCTGATCGGTCCATCTCTCATATCTCCACGGTAAAACCACACGAACTCGATCGGATGCATCAGCGCAAATACAAGAATACTTCCATTGAGCATCTCTCTGCCACACCAACTCCTGACTGCTAACTCATCCCATGAAAGATTTGCCATACTCAAGATCAGTACGAAGATCAGCGGTAGCAATACAAACCAAAAAATTCCTTCCATTACTCTGCCTCTTTTTGATAAACCTCCCTGATTCATCAGATAAGCCAGAAGAAGCAATGGAAATCCAATAAAAAATGTTGATTTGTCTGGGAGAAGATATTTTTTGTAAGATACAAAATACATAAATAAAAAAAGCTCCATTCAGCAGAAATCTCACATAATAAATGATGGCTGCAAAACGATATCTTTTTAGTACATTTTCAATAGAAACCCCTCTTGCTGCATGATCTACGATCCACAAATAAATTCCTGCCATCACACTTGCCATGACCACCACAACAATTCCTGAATGATATGATTTTTGTAGTGCGATTTGTGGAAGAAACATTGCAGCTGCCGAAAATATTTCAAGGATCATGATCCGATTCCCCTGTCTTGCCGTGATCATCTGCGAACTATTTTTCATCCTCGTCCTCCTTCTGCCTTACCCTCGCCCCTTCTTTTGTGAATTCTGGACGGTATTTCATCCGCTTTAGTGGATAACGAACCATAAAATCCTGAAATGCTGTGGATAATCTTCCTCTTTCTTCAACCATTGGATGTGCATATGGAACTCCATAATTTTCCAGATAAAATAAATGGATAAATATCGCAAGGAATCCTAAAAAGAATCCATATAATCCCCAAAAGGCACACAGGAATGATCAGAAAAAACTTCATCAGACGAAACGCACTGGTGAATAACTCATTCGGAATCGAAAATGTAGCGATCGCAGTCAATGCCACCACGATCACTACGATCGTACTGACAAGATGTGCATCAACTGCTGCCTGTCCAACGATCAGACCGCCAACAACCCCCATCGTTCCACCAAGCTGCCCCGGAAGCCGGATTCCTGCTTCTCTTAATAATTCAAACGATAATTCCATCAGCAGTACCTCCACGATCACCGGAAATGGAACTCCTTCTCTCGCTGAGATCAACGCCAGCAAAAAAGGCGTTGGCAACACCTCCGGATGAAATCCTGCAATTGCCACATAAAATCCAGGAAGTCCTATGGAAATGATCGCTGCTATATACCGTAAGATTCTTACAAATGTCGTAATTTCCCAACGATTATAATAATCATCACTTGCCTGAAAGAACACATTGAATGTTACGGGTAGCAATAAAACCATTGGCGAATTATCAAGAACAACTGCAATCCGGCCCTCCATGATACTACTCGCAACCTTATCCGGCCGCTGCGTCAGCTGATATAACGGAAATGGAGTTTTACTGTCTTTTTCCAGATATTGCTGTAACATTCCACTATCGAAAATTCCATCGACACAGATCTTATCCATCTGTTTCTGAATTTTATTTAAAATGTCCTTCTGTACCAGATCCTCAATATACATCAATGCATAATCCGTTTTACTTCTCGTTCCGATCTGCTTCTGGATCACTTTTAACCTCGTATCCCGTATCCTTCTACGGATCAATGCCGTATTCGTCCTCAGGCTCTCCGTAAAACTATCCTTGGGACCAACGATCGCCACTTCCTGATCCGCATTCTGTACCCCTCTTGTCGGAAATAATTTGCTGGAAAATAAGATAGCCCTTGCTTCTCCACCCAGAAATAAAATCGTATTCCCAGATAAAACCGCTGTCATAGCATCTTCCATTGTGTCGATCCATTTCCAGTCTGCGGATTCGATCACATATTGGCTGATTGCTGTTCTTTCCTGCGGAAAAGAATCCTGAAGCAACGGTCTGATGACAGATTCCTGAAGCATTTCTGTATTTACTAAGCCGTCCATGTATACAATATATATGCTGATTTCGTGGTCGATTCCGATTTTGAATTGTTTTTGTACCAGATCGTTGCAATCCTGCATGATTTGGGTTGTGTATTTTATGTTTTCTTGGATATCTGGGGAGATGTTTCCTTTTAGTTTATGGGTTCTTGTGTGGAAGTGGTCCATGGGTTTTTTTCCTCTTTTCTTTTTTGGATAGTATGTGGGATTTTGGCAGGTTATATACTTACGATATTGGTTTGCAATATTTTATATGGAATAAAATGTAAAAAATAGTTATTGTAAATATATGGTTTTTCTGGTAATATAAGAAACATAAGTCGATTTATAAAAACATAGTACATTTCAACAAAAAAACAAATCAAACAAGCAATTCTTAAAATTCAAACACTGTAACTACAGTCATGTATAATATTGCAGTTCTACAATTAAGAATTTCAGTTCAGAATTGAAGAATTTATGCACACAGGAGGATAACCTATGGCAGAAAAGCTAAAGAATAAAGTTACCGATGGTTTTCAAAAAGGTCATCCCTACAGAGAACTCCCACCTTGTATCCATGTAGGTATCTTAAATTTCAACCAGATGATAAGCCCAAATTATTACCATAAATTCTGTCTCATGGATGAGAAAACGAGGAGATATATAGTAGAAAATTTCAATTTCATATGTTAGAATTAAAGAAATTAAAGTATGCAAAAGAGAAACAACAAAGAAAGCCATTATATCAATGGGCAAAACTGATAGCTGCACAAACATGGGAAGAACTAGAGCAGGAATCAAAAGGTAATAAATACATGGAAAGGGCGCTGGAAGAGATGATAAAAATCAGTCAGGATGAAATGGAAAGATACCTATATCTACGAGAAGAAATGGCAGAAAGCGATAGAGTCAGTCAGATACAAAGTGCAAAAAGGATTGGACGTAAGGAAGGAAAAAAAGAGGGAGAAATACTAAAATTAATAGCCAATAACGTATAACATACACACCGTGGTGGTTTGAATAGCCGTCCGTGTATATGAGAAAAACAAAATAATAATATAAAGGATCCAGAACCATTGAAATTTTGCCGTTATTTTGACAGGTTCGCAGCAAGCTTGGTGTGCTGCCTGAGCGAAGCGAGACAAGGAAAGCTTGCGGATAAGCGACCTGTCAAATGACGTGCATAAATTTCCTGGTCTGGATCCTTTATTATTTTGTTTTTCTCATATACACTCCCCACGACTACCATTTCAAACTACAAATTACAATTTACATCTTCCAATTAGCCGCCTCCACCTGCAATTCCACCATATGTCGATAAATCCCATCACAAGCTTTCAATTCATCCGGCGTTCCGTTTTCAGCAACAACCCCGTCTTTCAACACAACAATCTTATCAGCGCCATCCACAGTTCTCATTCGATGTGCAATAATTAATACAGTCTTATCCTTGATTAATTTTGATAATGCTTCCTGTATCAATGATTCATTATCTACATCCAAAGATGCCGTCGCTTCGTCCATCAGGATGATTGGTGCATCTTTTAAGAATGCTCGTGCTATCGAGATTCTCTGGCGTTCTCCGCCGGATAGTTCTGAGCCGTTTTCTCCGATCATGGTATCCCATTTCTGTGGCATTTTCTCGATAAAGTCTTCACAGTTTGCTAATTTTGCTGCTGCCATAACTTCTTCGTCTGTTGCATCTTTTCTTCCGATTCGGATGTTTTCCATAATCGTGTTGTTAAATAGTGTTACATCCTGAAATACAATGGAATATAGTGATAATAATATTTCTGGATCGATCTTAGAGATATCCATACCTCCGACCGTGATCGTTCCTTTGTTGATATCCCAGAATCTTGCAGCTAATCTTGATACGGTTGTTTTTCCACTTCCGGATGGTCCGATCAGTGCGGTTACTTCGCCTTGTTTTGCGGTGAAGCTTACGTCTTTTAAGATCTGTTCATTTCCATCGTAAGAAAATCCTACGTGATCAAAGTTGATGTCATATCCCTGATTGCTTAGTGTTTTATTTCCATCCTGTTCTTCGTGGCTTAAGATTTCATCCATTCGTTTGCACTGTGTGTCTGTGGAGATGATCGCGGATAAATTCTCTAATGCTACCTGGAATGGATCGTACATTCTTGATACGACCAGCAGATACATGAAGAATGTTAATGCATCGATTTCTCCTTTTGCAAATAAGATTCCTCCGACTAAGGTTGTCGTTCCGATTCCTACTTTTAAGATCAGCTGTGACAGGCATACGAACATTGCGTTGATCGCTTCGGATACTACGGCGTGTTTTTCAACAGCCTGAATCTTTTGTTTAAGCCTTCCATATAGGTATTTGTTGCGTTGTATGATTTTAAATCTCTAACGGTTTCCAGCCCTTCCTGAATTCCATCCTGGCATTCCAGTTTGTATTTCATTGCATTTTCATTTAATCGGTGTGAAATTGGTCTTGCACCGAATACAACAAAAAATGCAACTGGTAATACCCATACAGCTGCCAATGTCATTTTTACATTGAAAAGAATAAACAGATCGTTACGATCGTTGTGGAACACATGGAACCGAATAACTGTGGGAAAAAGTGAGAACTTGCTGTTTCCAGCCATGCACAGTCTCCCATGATCGTACTTGTAAGGTCTGCAAGGTCCTTTTTACCGAAAAATGATAATGGAATCTTTCTTAATTTCTCTGCCAGTGTACGTCTTCTGACTCCACTTTCCACATAAGTTGCGAGGAATGTTGCGTTGTACTGGAAGTATGTTGTAATAATAATCAACAATATTGAAATAACCATTCCTCCGATATACATTGGCAATTTTGAACTTGGAATTCCACCATTTAAAATATCAGATGCCAGCAGATATAGAAGTCCGACTGGAACCATAAATGCTAAGTTTGCAATTGTTACGATGATGACCGCTTTAATCATATCATTGACACCCTGTTCAGAAAGGGCATATTTATGTTTTAATCTTTCTCTCATAATTATAATACACCCCCTACTTTCCAGTTCACTGATTTGTTATATTCTTCCCACATATGGGCGTAAATGCCGTTACTCTTTAATAATTCGCCGTGGCTTCCTTCTTCTGCGATCGCTCCGTCTTTCAAAACATAGATACGGTCTGCATTTGTAACGGTTGATAATCGGTGGGCGATCATGATGACGGTCTTGTCTTTTGATAAGTTTTCAAACGCTTTCTGTACTTTCTGTTCGTTATCTGGATCTGCAAATGCAGTTGCTTCATCAAGGATCAGAACTGGAGCATTTTTAAGAAATGCTCTGGCAATTGAAAGTCTCTGTGCTTCACCACCGGATACATGAATTCCTTTGGCTCCGATCATTGTATGGACGCCGTCTTTAAATTTGTCGATGATATCCATACACTGCGCATCTTTTAATGCCTGCATAACTTCCTCGTCGGTTGCATCTGGTTTTCCAAGTCTGACATTTTCAAGGATGGACATCTTTAATAATTTGCTGTCCTGAAATACATAAGAAATCTGATTCATAAGTTCACTGCTTGTGATATCTCTCACATCAACGCCGCCGATCTTTACGCTTCCTTCTTTGACATCCCAGAATCTTGCGATCATGGATGCTAAGGTTGTTTTACCGCCGCCAGAAGGTCCAACAAATGCGACATGTTCTCCCGCTTTGATCTCAATGGAAATATGATCGACTGCATTTTTCTTTGCCCCTTCGTATGCAAATGTTACATCCCGAAGAGATACGGAACTGTCTTTTGGAATCTGTCCGTTGGTTGTCTCTTTTAATGACTGTCTGTTCATCACATCACCCATACGTTTTAATCCATCAACGACCTGCATCTGGGCTTCGCCTGCGTATGCAAGTTTCATTAATGTTGTTGTTAAAATTGGTGTAATGATGATATAGAATAATAAGTTTAACCCAAATGCTGCTGTGATCTCATGTCCGCCAAATACATAGGCTGCAATGATGATAAATACAAAAATGGAATTGACCGCTGTTGTAAATCCAACCATTGGTTTTCTCATTTTTTTCGTAAATCCCAGTGTCCATTTTTCATATTCATCAATTGCTTCTTTGAATCTCTTAAATGAAAATACCGTCTGTCCAAATGTTTTGACAACGGGAACTCCACGAATATATTCAACCGCTTCTGCTGACATGACTTCCAAGGAATTCTGATACTGTTTCATACTTTCTGCCAGATCTTTTCCACTCATGGAACTCATGAATACGAATCCAATCGCTGCCGGAATCAGACACATGATTCCTAACCTCCAGTCAAAGACTGCCATTAAGATGATAAGTCCGATCGGTGTTGCCTTGGAAACTGCTTTATCTGGAAGGGTATGTGCCAGATATGTTTCTGTTGCTGCACTGGAATCTGTGACGATCTTTCGAATCTTACCAGTTCCTTCGCTTTCAATATATCCTAATGGTAATGTCATGATGTGGTTCATCATTGCTGTTCTCATCTGTGCCTGTACATGGAATGCTGCGATATGAGAGCACATGAGACCCGCCATATAGATGATCATTCCAAGAATCGCAAATCCTACCGCACGCCATCCATAAGTGCTGATTCCTGCTGCCTTTGAGAAATCAAATCTGACTCTTAACACTTCCTGCATCACTTTCCAGATATAATAAAATGGAACTAACGCAACAAATGCACTGATCGCTGCAAGAATGGTTGAGAGAATGCTTAAATATTTGTAACTGCCTGCGAAATGGTATAACTGCTTTGTCAGGCTTTCTTCTTTTTCTTCTTTTCTTCCATTATATTCACCTCCGTAAATTATTTATTGTCGGACAATTCCATCTGTCTGCTGTCCTTATTTAAATTGTGCTTGCGCTTATATTCAAGCGGTGCAGCCCCGTAATAATTCTTAAATGCTTTTGCAAATCTTGATTGTGTCGCAAATCCTACTGCATCACTGATCTCTGATATTTTCATTGAATTTTTCAGAATCAATTCTGCTGCCTTTTTCATTCGGATCTCATTCAATAATTCGCTGTATCCTCTTCCATATACTCCCTGGAAATAATTCTTAAGACTTGTCTCACTGATTCCAAAATGTTTCGCAAGTGTCGCTGCAGAATATCGTTTGCTTAAATCTTCTGTCAGAATATCCATGGTCTTTCTCGCAATCTGAATCTGTGAACCTGAGTAGTACACCCTGTTTGTCTCCACTGCATCCCTTTTGCTGCAAAGAACCTGAAGCCACCGGCTGACATCCACCGCAAGAAGATTCATATCTGCATCTGCTTCAATGTCATCTTGAATCACTCTCACTGCCTGTTCAATTCTTGCATCTGCTTTTGAAATAAATGGTGTCTCTCTTCCCAGAAACCGTTCTTTTAATTCAACGCTCATTTTGGTATTCCTGCCATTTAATGACAGTTCTTTGTCAAGTTCTGGACATGGATACAAGATCAACTCCATTCCATGATACTGTGCTCTTGGATAGTAAAATTCATCCGCTTCTCTTGAAGCAGTCCCATAGTCGATTGAATATTCCCCGGTATCCACATAAGTACCGCCACCATTTTTCAAAAGAACCTCGCACTTGCCAAGGAAACTGAAATTCACTGTCATGACCGCTTCCCCTTTGTAGGCCTGAATCTGGACTTCTGGGATTCTTCTTGATCTGATATCAATATACAAAAGCTCCAGATATGAGCTGATCCGATAACAGACGATCTTTCCTTTCTCTCCTGAAAAATCTGATGGCAGGATTACTTCTCGTTTCTCATTCATGAAAAACTCCTTCTCTCTTCCTTTCTTTTATAATTTACGGTTATATGTTAGTATACACTAACTTTTGATTCAAGAACAAAACAGCAAAATAGCTCCTTTTAGCATCTGGTTTGTTCTTGATTTTGTCTTTTTGGTAAAAAGAATCCTGTTTTATGGAATCTCCTGCAAACAAAAAAAGGAAAGGATCATCACAAAACATGATAATCCTTTCCAATTTGTTTAAAATTTCAAATTCTAAATCTCATTATTTTCTAATAATATCAGTTGCACTGAAGACTTTATCACCTTTGCCTGCTTTCACACCCTTAGCTTCTAACAGCTCGGATACTGTACAAACTTCATATCCTTTCTTCTTAAGGATCGGTAATACTTTCTCTACTGCTGCAACAGTTGGCTTATGAATATCATGCATTAACACGATATCTCCGTCTTTTGCATGTTTTAAGATTGTTTTAACAGTCGCATCTGTGTTCTTTGTCTTCCAGTCTAAGGTGTCAACACTCCAAAGGATCAGTGGTGTATCAATTCCTTTTTTAACATTCTCATTGATCGCTCCATATGGAGGTCTTACGCTGACTGGTTTACTTCCACATGCTTTGTAGATTGCATTCGCTGTCTTGTCTTCCTGTTCTCTTACCTGTGCAGCACTTAACTTTGGAAGGTATGTATGATTCCATGTGTGGCTTGATACTTCATTACCTGACTCTAAGACTTTCTTGACTGTCTCTGGATAATAATTTGCATTCTGTCCTAACATGAAAAATGTTGCTCTTGCATCGTTCTTCTCTAATGCTGCTAATACTCTTTCTGTATTTCCTTTTAATGGACCATCATCAAATGTAAATGCGATCAGTTTCTTTGTCTTATCGATCTTTCTTGGAACGTAGAGTGATTTCTTCAATTCTTTGCCTGTTCCTTTACCGAGCAGATCATCATTTGCCTTTACCATGTATTCTCCCATGGATTTATTCACTGATGCATAACTTGTTCTTCCAAATCTTGTCGTTACAAAAAATATTCCTGCTGCGATCACCAGGATAATGATCAATAGTGCTGCAACTCTTCCTTTGTTGATACGTCTTCTTTTTCTTCGTCTTGCCATTGTACCCTTCTTCTTTCCTTATGATTTTAATAATTGAAATGTATCTACATCCACAAGTCCAAGGTCTGTCAGTCTTAATGATGGAATCACTGGAAGTGCCATAAATGATAATGTGATAAATGGATCAATATCTCTGGATATTCCTAGTTTCCATGCCTTCTGTAACAGCTCATCGATACCTTTCTGGATGTCTTTCGCCGGTTTCTGGCTTAAAAGCCCCGCAACCGTCAGCGGTAAAGTACCTAAAACTCTGCCTTCAGATACCAGTGCGTATCCTCCCTGAATCTCCTCTATCGTCTGTACAGCTTTGATGATATCTTCGTCATTATCTCCTGCCGCAATGATGTTATGTGAATCATGTGCTACAGATGTTGCAATCGCACCGTTGGTTATCCCATATCCCTTGATCGGTGCCGCAGCTGCATTGCCTGTTCCGCGGTGACGTTCAAATACACATAGTTTAGAATATTCACTATCTGGAGTAAATAACCCATCCTTTGATGGAACCTCTTCCTGTAAAAACTTCGTGACGATCTGCCCTGGGATCATTCCGATCACAGGGATCTTTCCTTCTGCTTTTACCTGAATCTTATCTTTGGAGATATTCTTTAATACAACGGTGTGAAGCATGGATTCATTCACTGGTTTTGCTTCTTTTGTAAAGAATTCTGTGTTCACAATTCTTCCTTGTTTGTATACAGAATGTACTTCGACACTCTCCAAAGAATCAAGGATCACGATGTCCGCATCTTTTCCCTCTTCTAATACTCCGATATCATTTAAACCATATGTCTTTGCAGCATTATATGTTGCCATCTTTACCGCTGATATTGGATTCATTCCAAGCTGGATACTCTTCTTTATATTGTAACTAATATGTCCTTCATTTTCAATAGTATCAAGATGTTTATCATCGGTACAGAACATAAAATGTGCAATAAATTCTGGTTCTTTGACAAGTCCCGGAACTATATTTTCTACATTCCTTGCTGCACTTCCTTCACGAACTAAGATTTTCATGCCTGCAAGACATTTTTCTTTGGCTTCTTCAAAAGATGTACATTCATGATCTGTCATAACTCCTGCTTCCACATATGCCTTTAAGTCTTCTCCGCTAAGTCCCGGTGCATGTCCGTCAATGACCATTCCTTTACACAGCTCTAATTTCTTCATGATCTGCTCTTCTTTGCTTAGAACCGCTGGATAACACATCACTTCTCCAAGTCCTAAGACAAGCGGATGGTCCTTCCACTGCTTCATATCTTCCGCCGTAAAGTCTGCCCCATTTGTCTCAAATGGTGTCGCTGGAATGGATGAAGGCATCATGACATAGATTCCAAGTGGGGCATCGCCTGCTGCATCCAGAATGTATTCCATCGCTTCATTTCCTTTGACATTGACAAGTTCATGGGGATCTGCGATAACCGTCGTTGTACCATGCGGCATAACTGCTTTGGAAAATTCCATTGGTGTCGCCATACTAGATTCAATATGTACATGTGCATCAATGAATCCAGGTGTGATATATTTTCCTGTACAATCTATTACATTCTCCCCTGAAAAATGACCAATTCCTGCGATTTTTCCATCTTTGACTGCAATATCTGCCTGAAGGATCTGTTCATTTTTCACATCAACGACATTTCCATTTTTAAAGATCACATCATACATCATTCTTCCTCCTTAAATTTTACGATTCCTACATAGTATTTCTTATCTGTATCAAATAGCATATTCCAGTCGATTTCTTCGCACTCTCCACAATTCGACCAGATCAATTTCTCTTCTTCCTCATCAAATCCTGTGATCGTCACCCAGTGCCAGTTATCTTCTCTTAATTCATGCGCCGGATGTCTTAAGATCAGAAATGCAACTGGATGGTCTTCCTTTAATGCTGGCAAGATAAAATCCAATGCCTGTTCTCTACTTTTGGGTAAAAATAGCTGTTCTGAACTTAATGTGATTCCATGATCTTTTGCATATCTTTTGAAATCTTTCGCAAATCTCCCAATCAGTGGATATCCCATAAATCCAGGTTTCATATAGCGATACATCGTCTGCATCAAATTTAAATATTGTTCATAGTCTGCTGCTTTCTGACTATCTTTTATCGGATATAAATCTTTAAAATCTTCCCGATTGAGTGCATAAATAGCTGCAATATTGCTGCCTGTCACACTTCCACATCCTGCCAGGCGCTGAAAATCTCCTGGAAACCATTCCTGATCGCCGCCATATCCTATGGTTTTACCGTCCTTTATGATCTGTGGACAGTGAAGTTCTTTCCTCATAGTCTGTCCTTTCTGTTATACTCTTAAATTCATTGAATTCTTTTATTTCTTTATGTTAAGATTGTTATCATTAGCAGATATGATCATTTACAATTTACAGAAAGGATGAGAACATCTATGAAAAATATCCTGATATCCTTATGTCTTGCACTATTTATCATCAGTGCATCCGTAACGATAACATTAAACTTCCGACCTTTATATTATCATGATATTTCCTCTTTGAAAATAGAAGAAACTTCCGGTTTTTCCAAAAAAGTGATTCGTGAAAATTATGATGCTTTGATTGATTATAATCAGTTCTTTTATTCTGGCAAATTAAAACTGACCTTGCCTATGTCAAGAGAGGGAAAGATTCATTTTGAAGAAGTAAAACGAATCTTTGTTGGTATCGAATATCTTTGCGTGATCACACTGATCTTATCTTGTTTCCTCATAAAAAGAAAAATAAGGTCACGAAATATTGATTTTTTGAGATCAGCTTCTATTATAACTGTTTTATTACCCGTAATTGTTGGTATTTTATGTGCGTTCAACTGGGATGCCGCTTTTACTTTGTTTCATGAGATCATGTTTCGAAATGATTATTGGATTTTTGATGAAGCTACTGACCCTGTGATCATGATCCTTCCAGATGCATTTTTCCTTCACTGCGCCGTTATGATCATCTTACTAATCTTAATTGGCAGCTTATTTTGTATGGGATTTCGTTCTTTTTTTCGACACAGGTTTATGCTATAATGGATAGATATTAATTATTTGTTTCGAATGTTACATTTTTATTAAGCTAGGAGTTTAGCAATGAGACTTTCAAAAATAAAAACAAAGGAAATCCGATATGTAGTCTGGAAATACCGATTAAAACGATTTCTTCCACATATCTTAACACTTTGCCTTGCTGTTATTGTTGCTGGCGGAGCTTTTAGTGCTTATTCGGTATATCATAAAAAGCATCAAAAGCAACTGGCAAAACAATCTGAGGTCCAGCGTGAAAAAGATGTTAACACTGCTCGTAAAAAGGCACAAAAAGAAAAACAACACTGAAACCTTGGTATACTTACCACAGCATTGCCCATGCAATGGGCGGGCTTGATGGCAAAGATTATTTGAATTCCATCGATGGCTTTTACCCTGCTTATCAGAAGGGTTATCGTGTCTTTGAAATGGACATCCTTCTTACTAAGGACAACGTTGCGATTGGTAAGCACCAATGGGGTCGGAAACTTTCTGATCCAACCAGTAAAAAAGGCGACCCAGTCAGTTACCGTAAATTCAAAAATACTAAGATCTATGGGAAATATACACCAACTTCTTTCCTTGATGTATTGAATCTCATGGAAAAATATCCTGATTTCTATCTGATGACAGACTCAAAAAGCACAGAGCCTGCAGATGCAAAAAAGGAATTTAATGTTCTTGTACAGACAGCTAAAAAAGTCGGTAAAGAAGACCTCTTAGACCGTGTGATCGTTCAGGTCTACAATCAGAGAATGTACTGGGCTGTAAAAAGCATGCATCCATTCAAGCATTTTGTATACACCACTTACAAACAGCCAGATGCAGCATTTTATAAAGTCGTAAAGTTCTGTAAACAAAATGGTATTGAAGCGATCACTTCTCCTAAGAATGATATCAATGATTATCGTATGGAACTGCTTGCAAAACAAGGAATTTATTCATATACACATTCCGTGAATAATGCTTATTTTGCGAAAGAGTTTATGAAACTTGGGGTTTATGGAGTATATTCTGATTTCCTTAGTCCGGCACAGGTGAATAATAGTTATATTAGGGCGAATTGTCCGAGGTTTGCTTCACGGTATGTGAAGACGATATTGCCGGGCATCAATCAGTAAATCCTGTAGGTAGTGTTTGGTCCTGTATGAGTCAGAAAGAAGATAAGAAGAACTATTTCTAAGAAAAAAGGATGACACTCCGCATTTTTGAAAGCGTTTTTTACAAATCGCCTATCCGCGCCTGTTCCTTTGAAAACTCCCTCGCTGCGAACCAAAATGTCCGCAGCTACGGTCAGACATTCAACCACAGGGCGCTGCGAATTTGTAAAAAACGCATTCAAAAAGTGCTCATGTTGTCATCCTTTTTTCTTAGAAATAGTTCTTCTTATCTTCTTTCTGACTCATACAACAAAACACTATTCAAATCACTACACAGTGTGTATGTTATATGATATTGGTTAATAATTTTTGTATTTATCAACTACTTCGTAAATCTGACCTTGGATTAATTTCTATGAATTGTCAATTACATACTCATCAAATAATGGTAATGTAAAGTATACATATCCTCTCATTTCACCTGACAAGATTCCCTTTTTTATCAAACGTTTTCGATATGGATTAAATTCATTCGTCTCCATTCCTAAACGTTCCCGGATATCTTTGATCTTCCCACCATCAACCTCTGCAATTCCTCTTGCTACTATCCTATCTTTCTGTGATAATTCTGACCAGATCTTATCATAAACAAATTCACTCAAATACTGTTCATATTCATCAATGACTGCTTCGTAATCACCCTCATGATTCCATGTTAAATATCCAAGAACCTGAAATGCAAATGGATAACCTTTTGTAAGTTCTGCCATTTTCGCAGCATGTTCTGATTCAATTTTAAAAATTGTTTTATATTTATTCATGATTGCCCGATTATTTAACGGTTTTAATTGTATCTTTGGTGCTCTATATAAGAATGTAAGATTCTTTTCATTCTGTAACTCATCGATGTTCTCATATAAACCCGTTGCTAATAAAAATACTGGTAGATCCTGCCTTACAAAAATCTGAAAAGATCCAGCAAAAACCTGCATAAATTCATTATTCGTGACTTCATCAATTGTGATCAAGAGCCTCTTCCCATTCTTTTTCATCTTTTCCAGAATTGCTATGATCGCTGTCTCTTCATCTGTAATTGGTGACATTCCTTCAATTGCTACTCCAAAACCGAAAAATGACAGATCAATTTTGGCAGATTTAATGATTCCAGCACATACCTTGTTGCTATTTAACTTTGATAAAAGTCCTTTCAATAAATCTGTTGCTGGATTCAATTCTATTACGATCCATTGATCATTTTCTCTCAATTTCTGTGAAATCTCAGTCATCATTACAGTCTTTCCTGACCCACGCACTCCTGTAATAATAAACATCTGCTGATTGATCTGTTCTGCTGTAAATGTATCAATGATCTCTTTCGTCTGTACTGGACGTTCCACTGGTTCTAACGGACTTTTTCCAAATGTAAGTGTAAAAGGATTTTGCATTTCTTATCACCTCTTATCTCTTTTACTGTTCTTTACTGTTTTTATACTATTTTACTGTTCTTTACTGTTTGTGTCAACATCCCAAATCTTGCAGCATTATGATCAAAATTTAGCCTCATCTGATTTCCACTTCACTCCTCCATGCTCAGACTCAGATACTCCCTCATTCTCAAATCCAAATTTCGCATAATAATGCACCAAATGATCCTTACAAGTAAGCACTAATCCTTTTCTTTCCTGCTTTCTTGCATCTTCGATCGCACATTTGATCAACTCTCCTGCATACCCATGTTTTCTGTATGCAGGTATCGTATTCACCCCAAAGATCATCTGCCACGCTCCACTTTCATTGTGCAACTGAGCTTTTGCATACATCTCATCTGTCAGATCTTCTTCATCCGTTACAAATCCATCTACAAACGCAATTAATTTATCTCCATCAAACATCAGCCAGAAATGATCAGCATAGTATTTTAATCGTTCTGCTAATTCTTCTCTTGTTGCTGCTTCCGCTGGTGGAAAGCATTCTGCCTCTACAGATGTTACTGCTTCTAGATCTTTGATTGTTGCGGTTCTTATATTCATATTTTCCCCCTTTTTTTGTTCCTTGTAGTTTATTATATGATGTAAGTGTCAAAAGTATAAAAATCTATCTACCACTACATAAAATTGGAAACCAATAACGTTTAACATACACATCCTCTTGAATTTTTTAATCTTGTAATTGTCCACACTTTTAGACTTCTGGTATATGAT
>ENA-OQOA01000248-OQOA01000248.1-human-gut-metagenome-genome-assembly--contig:-NODE-248-length-27328-cov-5.418220_pt1 | contig 27328 bp, 26 predicted proteins | sample MGYA00242633_ERZ504888 | MGnify/ENA primary metagenome ERZ504888 (study PRJEB26092, sample SAMD00036372) | human gut metagenome | host: Homo sapiens | study: EMG produced TPA metagenomics assembly of...
TGATTTGTACCTCCATATATAATAGGAATGGATGCGCTCTTCTCATTTGGATAGTATACACTAACTAGCCGATATTATCCTACCATGATTCGGCCCGGGATGCAAGAGGATGCACGGATGTTAGCTGGAACAAACTTCAGGAGAGGAAAGTTGTGTCATCTTTTTGTTACTCATGAATCGATTTCATGTTCTGTTTTTCTTAGGTGAATAATTTGAAAAAGTAACCAAAAATTGACGCTTGGTTTTGTTAAAAATAGCAAGTTTTGCCTGAAACCCCTCCCAAACTATGGACGATTTGTGAATTGCGGACTTGCACCGAAGTGCTTATAATAAGACTCAAGGAAGCAGAGCTGCTTTGAGGGAAGGGCGCGCTGCTTCCTTAACAGCTTTTCGGGACACTGGCTCATGGGCCGTGCGCGAGGGCTGCAAATAACACGAATGCTTCCAAATAGCAGGAGGATATAGACTTATGAAAAACATGATCTCTCGTCGTAACTTTCTGGCTGCTGCCGGTGTCGTGGCTGCTGCCGGTGTTCTGACTGCCTGCGGTGGCTCTTCCAGCACCGCAGCTTCCGCTGCCGGTTCTACCGCAGCAGCTGCTACCGGCGACACCATCAAGGTCGGCGTTATGGGCCCCCTGAGCGGCAACGTCTCCGTTTACGGTCAGGCGGTTGTCAACGGTGCTGCCCTGTACCTGAAGCAGGTCAACGCCAACGGCGGCATCAACGGCAAGCAGATCGAGATCCTCACCGAGGACGAGCAGGGCGACGCTACGCAGGCTGTCAACTGCTTCACCAAGATGGTGGACGAGGGCATGACCGCTCTGATCGGCGACGTTACCACCACCCCGACTCTGGCAGTCGTTGCTGAGAGCGCAGACTACAATATGCCCATGGTCACCGCTTCCGCTACCGCTGAGGCTGTCACCTACGATGCCGAGACCGACACCGTGAACGCAAACGTCTTCCGCGCCACCTTTACCGACCCGTTCCAGGGCATCAAGATGGCTGACTACGCATACCAGAAGCTGGGCTACACCAAGGCAGCCGTCGGATCGTTCAAGAAGGGTGCTGACTACAACGAGGGTCTGGCAGAGAACTTCGTCAACGAGTTCGAGTCTCTGGGCGGCACCATCGTCGATCAGGAGAGCTACTCCGAGGGCGACGTGGACTTCAAGACTCAGCTGACCACCATCCTCGGCAAGGACCCCGAGACCGTCTTCTGCCCCAACTACTACGAGGAAGTGGGCCAGATCCTGTCTCAGGCCGAGAGCGTCGGCCTGACCGTTCCGTTCCTGGGCGGCGACGGCTGGGATGGTCTGGAAGGCTACGCCACCAACGATCAGCTGAAGGACACTTACTTCTGCGCCAACTACGCAAAGGGCTCCAACGCCGAGTTTGAGGATGCCTACAAGGCAGAGTACGGTCAGGAGTACCCCAACGGCTTCTCTCCTCTGGGCTACGATGCAGCAAAGACCATCGTCTACGGCCTGCAGGCTGCTGAGGATGCCGGTCTCGAGGCTGGCACCGACGATTACAAGCAGGCTGTCATCGATGCCATTGCCTCCGGCACCATCGACGGCATCACCGGCACCTTCACCTTCGACGAGCATCACGACCCCGTCAAGCAGACTGCTATCCTGACCTATGTGGACGGCAAGCCGGTGCTGAAGGAAATGTTCTGATCCCAGCTTTCTTCCATCGACCGGTGATGGAAGCGCCGCTGAGATCCGAATGATCGTAAATTGACCCGACTGCGGAGAACGCCGGAACAGTATTGCCCCGGTGCTCTCCGCTTTTTGGTAAAAAAGTGTATCCCCACATAAGGCGTGCAACAGCGCCGGAAAGAAAGGAAGTATCCATCCATGACAGTGTTTTTCAGCCAGCTCATCAACGGCTTGTCGCTGGGCAGCATCTATGCACTGATCGCACTGGGCTACAGCATGGTGTACGGCATCATCCTGCTGCTGAACTTTGCCCACGGCGACGTCATCATGGTGGGCGCGTACATGTCCTGGTTCGTCATGAACCAGCTGGGCCTCGGCCCGGTCACGGCGGTCTGTGCCACCATCCTCACCTGTACACTGCTGGGCGTGGTCATCGAAAAGATCGCCTACACCCCGCTGCGCAGCGCACCCCGTATCTCTCTGCTCATCACGGCTATCGGCGTGTCGTTCTTCCTCGAGTACACGGCTGAGCTGGTCATGGGCTCGGGCGCAAAGGTCATCCCGTCTTACTACAACAACAAGACCTTCTATCTGGGCAAGGTGCCTCTGGGCCTGACCTCCATCATCACGCTGGTGGTCACCGTGCTGTCCATGCTGGTGCTGACCTTCCTCGTCCAGAAGACCAAGCTTGGCAAGGCCATGCGCGCCGTCTCTGAGGATATGGACGCTGCCCGCCTGATGGGCATCAACGTCAACAGCACCATCTCCTTTACCTTCGCGGTCGGCTCTGCACTGGCCGGCATCGGCTCGGTGCTGTACTGCTGCTCCTACCCGCAGGCCACCCCCACCATGGGCTCCATGCTGGGCCTGAAAGCCTTCGTCGCCGCCGTTCTGGGCGGCATCGGCTCCATCCCGGGCGCAATGGTCGGCGGCATCGTCATCGGCCTGTGCGAGTGCTTCGTTTCCGCCATCGGCCTGTCTGCCTGGAAGGACGCTGTCACGTTCGCCATCCTCATCATCGTGCTGCTGTTCAAGCCCACGGGCTTCCTCGGCCGCAAGGTGCAGGAAAAGGTGTAAGGAGGGCATGAAGATGAACAAGAATCGCAAAACGCTCAAAATGCCCGTGCGCTACCTCATGAACGCCGTGCTGGTGGTGCTGCTGTTCCTGGCCCTTTCCTACATGACCGGCAACATGCTCTCCACTTACCAGAACAAGGTGCTCATGACCGTGGGCATCAACATCATCCTGGCCGTGTCCCTGAACGTGGCCACCGGCTATCTGGGCCAGCTGCCGCTGGGCCACGCCGGTTTCATGGCTGTGGGTGCTTACACCTGCGCCCTCTTCACCAAGTACAGCCCTCTGCCCGATGGTGTTTCCTTTGCCATCGGCCTTGCACTGGGCGCTGTGATGGCCGGCCTGTTTGGCGTCCTCATCGGCGTCCCGGCCCTCCGTCTGACCGGTGACTATCTGGCCATCCTGACCCTGGGCTTCGGCGAGATCATCCGCATCACCCTGAACAACATCGACGATGTGCTGGGCTACAGCCTGTTCTACGGCTCCAAGGGCCTCAAGAACATCCCCAAGTACTCCAACTTCGCCAATGTCTTCCTCTGTGTGGTCATCACCTGCTTCCTCATCCATGCCATGATGAAGAGCCGCCATGGCCGCGCCGTCCTCGCCATCCGCGACAACGAGATCGCTGCCGAGAGCTGCGGCATCCAGACTACTTATTATAAGGTCATGGCCTTCGCTTTCTCCGCTGCCTTTGCCGGTCTGGCCGGTGGTCTGTACGCCTGCTACATCGGCGTTCTGAACCCCTCCACCTTCGGCTTCATGAAGTCCATCGAGATCCTGGTCATGGTGGTTCTGGGCGGCATGGGCTCCATGCTGGGCTCCATCCTCTCCGCTACCGTCCTGACCATCCTGCCCGAGGCCACCCGCAGCTTCGACAGCTACCGCATGGTCATCTACTCGCTGGTGCTCATCCTCATGATGATCTTCCGTCCGGGCGGACTGCTGGGCAGCTACGATTTCTCCATGAGCCGCATCGTGGAAAAGGTCATGAACGGCGAGCTGTTCCACAAGAAGAATGCTGACAAGGAGGGCGCAGACCATGAATGAGTTCCAGACCAAGTTACACAGCGTCCCTTCCGGCGGCTTCCTGACCGACCGCGACAAGGATAAAAAGCCCATCCTCGACGTCCGTGAACTGGGCATCGACTTCGGCGGCCTGACCGCCGTGGACGGCTTCAACCTGATGATCGGCCGCAACGAGATCACCGGCCTCATCGGCCCCAACGGCGCCGGTAAGACCACCGTCTTCAACCTGCTGACCAACGTCTACCAGCCCACCCGCGGCTCCATCCTCATCGATGGGATGCCCACCGCCGGCAAAAAGACCTATCAGGTCAACCGGATGGGCGTGGCCCGTACGTTCCAGAATATCCGCCTGTTCAAGGACCTGTCCGTCATCGACAACATCAAGGTGGGTCTCCACGAGTCCATGAAGTACAATCTGGGCTCCTCTCTCATCCGCCTGCCCAACTATTGGAAGGAAGAGAAGCGCTGCACCGAACGTGCCTTCGAGCTGCTGGACATCTTCCACATGGCCGACCTCGCCGATGCACAGGCCGGCAGCCTGCCCTACGGCGCACAGCGCCGTCTGGAGATCATGCGCGCGCTGGCTACCAGCCCGAAGCTGCTGCTTCTGGACGAGCCGGCCGCCGGCATGAACCCCTCCGAGACCGCAGAGCTGACGGAGACCATCCGCCGCATCCGCGACGAGTTCAACATTGCTGTCCTCCTCATCGAGCATGATATGAGCCTTGTCATGGGCATCTGCGAGGGCATCGCCGTGCTGAACTTTGGCCGCATCATCGCCAAGGGTACGCCGGACGAGATCCGCAACAATCCCCAGGTCATCGAAGCCTACCTGGGCAAGAAGGAGGGCTGAACGATGGCACAGACTTTGCTGAAAGTTGATAACATCAACGTCTTTTATGGCAACATCCACGCAGTCAAGGATGTCTCCTTCGAGGTGAACGAGGGCGAGATCGTCACCCTCATCGGTGCCAACGGTGCCGGTAAGTCCACCACCCTGAAGACCATCTCCGGCCTGCTCCACCCGAAGACCGGCGACGTCCTCTACAAGGGCAAGAGCATCAAGGGCATCCGCGCTCATAAAATCGTCGAGGCCGGTCTGGCACAGGTGCCGGAAGGCCGTCATGTCTTCCTGCACATGACCGTGGAAGAGAATCTGGACATGGGCGCTTATACCCAGCCGGCTTCCACCATCGCTCCCAACAAGGAGAAGGTCTTTGAGCTCTTCCCCCGCCTGAAGGAGCGCCGCAAGCAGCTGGCCGGCACCATGTCCGGCGGCGAGCAGCAGATGCTGGCCATGGGCCGTGCTCTGATGAGCAACGCCTCCATGCTGATGCTGGACGAGCCCTCCATGGGTCTGTCGCCCCTGCTGGTGCAGGAGATCTTCGACATCATCCAGGACATCCACAAAGAGGGCATGACCATCCTGCTGGTCGAGCAGAATGCACAGATGGCCCTTTCCGTGGCAGACCGCGCCTACGTCCTTGAGACGGGCCGCGTGGTCATGGATGGCACCGGTGCTGAGCTGCTGACCAACGAGCGTGTCCGCAGCGCATATCTGGGCGGTTAAATTACAAAAAGTAAAAGAGGCGTGACCACAGGGTCACGCCTCTTTTGTTGTGGAAAATCATTGGATGATGGATTTGTAGTAGTTCCCGAAATCGGCAAGGGCATCAATGATGGGAAGCATCTCTCTGCCGAGGCTGGTCAGGCCATACTCCACGCGAGGGGGCGTTTCGTGATAGTCGTGTCGGTAGGCGAGCCCGTCGTCGATCATCTGCCGTAAGCTGTCCGTCAAAACTTTCTGAGAGATTCCCTCCAGATCTCTTTGCAGTTCGTTGAACCGCCATGGGCGGGTCTTGAGATTGCGCAGGATCAGCAGCTTCCACTTGCCGCCGATGAGGGAGACTGCAGTGGCCACGGGGCAGGCGGGCAGTTCTTCTTTTGTTTTCATGGCATCACACCTCCGAGAACATCATAACATATTCTTTTTAATATGTACAGTTATAAAAAAGGTGCGTACTTGTTTTAGAGTGTGCTCCGGCTTTAAAACTATACACAGGCGAGCGAGAGCGCCAATATCCTTTGGAGGTAAAAGAGATGGAAAACTATACGAAAACGAATATCGGCAGCGAGGCAAGAGTGGAACTTCACGAAAAATTGGGCCTGACGGGTGCGGAGGTCAGCATCAACCAGCTCCCGGCGGGCGCAGGGGTGCCTTTTGTGCACGCCCACAGGAACAATGAAGAGATCTACGGTATTATTGCAGGGAAGGGCAAAGCCGTTATCGATGGGAAGGAGATCGCTCTGACCGCTGGCGACTGGCTGAAAGTTGCTCCGGCAGCAAAGCGTCAGTTCTCTGCTGCCGCAGATGAGGGCATTACCTATATTTGCATTCAGGTGAAGGAACACTCTCTGGGCGGCTTTACCGCTGAGGATGCCGTTATCTTCTGATAGAAAGAGCCGGAAACGTAAAACCCCCTGTACATTTCTGTACAGGGGGTTTATCGTGTTGGAATTATATCAGCTGGTATACCGTGCGGTCTCCAGCAGCTCCTCGGCCCGCTTGACCTGTTCCGCCGTAGGCGGGACAGCGTCGGGCAGGGGATAAGGGATGCCGAGCTTCTGCCACTTGAAGAGGCCCAGCGTGTGGTAGGGCAGTACCTCCACCCGCTGCACCGTCTTGAGGGACGAGATGAACTCTGCGGTCTTCCGCAGGCCGTCTTCGTCGTCCGTCAGGCCGGGGACGAGAACATGGCGTATCCAGAGCGGCACGCCGAGGTCGGAGATATGGCGCGCCATCGCAAGGATGTTCGCGTTGTCCTTGCCGGTGAGCCTGCGGTGCTTCTCCGGGTCGATCTCCTTCAAATCGAGGATGACGAGGCTGGTGGACTTCATCAGCCGGTCAAAATCGGCCAGATACGCTGCATCGTCGGGGCGGAAGGGCTGACCGGCGGTGTCCAGAGCCGTATGCACGCCCTTGGAGCGCGCCAGCTCGAAGAACGCCGTCAGGAACTCCATCTGGCGCAGCGGCTCGCCGCCGCTGACCGTGATGCCGCCCTTTTTCCCCCAGTAGTTGCGGTAGCGCCACACCCGCTGGAAGAGCTTGTCCACCGTCCATTCCTCGCCGCCCTCAGCCCATGTCTCCGGGTTGTGGCAGTATTTGCACCGCAGGGCGCACCCCTGCAAAAAGCGACGAAGCGGACGCCGGGGCCGTCCACAGAACCGAAAGTCTCCAGCGAGTGGACGTATCCGATGGGGTTACAGAGCTGCATGGCAGGTACGGGAGATGACATCCATCTGCTGCTCGCGGGTCAGGTCGATGAACTTGACGGCGTAGCCGGAGACACGGATGGTGAAGTTTGCGTACTCCTCCTTCTCGGGGTGCTCCATAGCGTCGATGAGCTTCTCCTTGCCGAAGACATTGACGTTCAGGTGGTGTGCGCCCTGGTCGAAGTAGCCGTCCATGACCTGCACCAGATTCTCAACGCGCTCGCCCTCGCTGTGGCCCAGAGCGTCGGGGTTGATGGTCTGGGTGTTGGAGATGCCGTCCAGAGCCCAGTGGTAGGGCAGCTTGGCCACGGAGTTCAGAGAGGCCAGCAGGCCGTTCTGCTCTGCGCCGTAGCTGGGGTTGGCACCGGGTGCGAACGGGGTGAATGCGGCACGGCCATCGGGCAGCGCGCCGGTGTACTTGCCGTAGACCACGTTGGAGGTGATGGTCAGGATGGAGGTGGTAGCCTCGGAGTTGCGGTAGGTGTGGCGCTTCTTGATCATCTCAAGGAAGGTGCGCAGCAGCCAGACGCCGATCTCGTCGGCACGGTCATCGTCGTTGCCGTACTTCGGGAAGTCGCCCTCGACCTCGAAGCCGGTGGCAAGACCCATCTCGTCGCGCACGACCTTGACCTTGGCGTACTTGATGGCGCTCAGGGAGTCGATGACGTGGGAGAAGCCGGCGATACCGGTGGCGAAGGTGCGGCGGACATCGGTGTCGATGAGGGCCATCTCAGCCTCTTCGTAGTAGTACTTGTCGTGCATATACTGGATGAGGTTCAGCACGTTGACGTACAGGCCGGCCAGCCAGTCCAGCATCTGGACGTACTTGGGCAGCACCTCGTCGTAGTTCAGGTACTCGCCGGTGATGGGGGCGTAGTTGGGGCCGCACTGCTCGTGGCTCTTCTCATCCACACCGCCGTTGATGGCGTAGAGCAGGCACTTTGCCAGGTTGGCGCGTGCGCCGAAGAACTGCATCTCCTTGCCGGTCTGGGTAGCAGACACGCAGCAGCAGATGGAGTAATCGTCGCCCCAGACGGGCTTCATGACGTCGTCGTTCTCGTACTGGACGGAGCTGGTGTTGATGGACACCTTGGCGGCGTACTTCTTGAAGTTCTCAGGCAGAGCAGAGGAGTACAGAACGGTCAGGTTCGGCTCCGGTGCAGGGCCCATGTTCTCGAGGGTATGCAGGAAGCGGTAGCAGTTCTTGGTGACCATGCTGCGGCCGTCCATGCCGATGCCGCCCACTTCCAGCGTTGCCCAGACGGGGTCGCCGGAGAACAGCTGGTTGTAGCTGGGGATGCGGGCGAACTTGACCATGCGGAACTTCATGACCATGTGGTCGATGAGCTCCTGAGCCTCGCTCTCGGTCAGGATGCCCTTGTCCAGATCGCGCTGGATATAAATATCGAGGAAGGTGGAGATGCGGCCCACGCTCATAGCGGCGCCGTTCTGGGTCTTGATGGCGGCCAGATAGCCGAAGTACAGCCACTGGCAGGCTTCCTTGGCGGTCTTAGCGGGCTGAGAGATGTCGCAGCCGTAAGCCTCGGCCATCTTCTTCATGCCCTTCAGGGCGTTGATCTGGCGTGCGATCTCCTCGCGCAGGCGGATGACGTCATCGGTCATGGTGCCGTCGCCGCAGTTGGCGAAGTCTTCCTGCTTGAACTTGATGAGGGCGTCGATGCCGTACAGTGCCACACGGCGGTAGTCGCCGACGATACGGCCGCGGCCATAGGTGTCGGGCAGGCCGGTGATGATGTGGGTGTGGCGGGCGGTCTTCATCTCGGGGGTATAGGCATCGAAGACAGCCTGATTGTGGGTGCGGGTGTAGTCGGTGAAGATCTTGTGCAGCTCTTCAGAGGGCTGGTAGCCGTAGGTAGTGCAGGCCTGCTCCGCCATCTTGATGCCGCCATAGGGCATGAATGCACGCTTCAGGGGCTTGTCGGTCTGCAGGCCGACGATCTGCTCAAGCTCTTTCAGGCTCTCGTCGATGTAGCCGGGGCCGTATGCGGTCAGACCGCTGACGACCTCGGTCTCCATATCCAGCACGCCGCCCTTGGCACGCTCGGCCTTCTGCAGCTTCTGCAGTGCGCCCCAGAGCTTATCGGTGGCCTCGGTGGGGCCAGCCAGGAAAGACTCGTCGCCGTCATAAGGGGTGTAGTTCTTCTGGATAAAGTCGCGGACGTTGACTTCCTCTTTCCAGATGCGGCCCTCAAAGCCTTCCCACTGTTCAAAATCGATCATTGGAACCTCCTTGCTCCGTTCCTGACGCTCTAACCGATCTGCTTTGCAATAATTAGTTAGAGCAGTCTAACTGTTCCGTCTTAAAAAAGCCGCCGATTGCGGTTTCTGAAAGACAGGGTGGTACAGGGCGCAGAGGTATTTGGATGGCAACCCCTGCGCTGTTTATGAGCCGCTGCAGACAGGCAATCGAGTCCGACTGCAGCGGCCTGACAATATAATAACAGTGATTCTCAGAAAAAGCAAGAGGAAACCTGTGGATTTTCTACAAGAGATGGCGGTTTTTGTTATGAAAAATGCTCATGGAGGCCGCCGGAGAAAAATTTTTTGAAAATTTGAAAAACGGGCTTGACAGTCATGACAAACTATGGTATCCTGTTGTCACGGCGAGGTTAGTTAAACCTAACCGAAGCTCCTCCGATTCACTGCAAAGGGATGCCTGCAACTCTCTTTGAGGCGATTCGGTTCCTCCATTCCATTCTCCTATTTATTAAAAAGAGAAAGCGGCTTATGGTTTGCTCCGCTTTCCCTGCGCGCAGCGCGGGGCGCTCTGGTACGGCGCTCTGTGCAAAAAAGTACAAAATGCGGGACACACAGACTTGACCACCTGTGCGCCCCGCTTTTTGTTTTGCAAAGGGAGAGGCATAACGTCGGCGATGACAGATAGAAAGAGCTGTCTCTTGACACCCCGGGTGAGTGTACTATAATAATGTGTGTCGGAAAAACGAGAAAAGTTGTTTTTCTTCGGAACGATAAAATGGGAGGAAATGAATGAAAAAATTAGCGAGGGCCATCGTGAAGATGCGCAGGCTCATCCTCATCGCGGCGGTCCTGCTGCTCATCCCGGCGGCAGTGGGAGCCATCGCCACGCCCATCAACTACGACATCCTTTCTTACCTGCCTCAGGAGCTGGACTCCCGCGTGGGCCAGCTGCTGCTGGAAACGGACTTCCATCTGGCCTCCACCAACATGATAACCGTGGAGGGGATGCCCACCAACGAGCTGCTGGCCATGAAGGCCGAGATCGACGAGGTGCCGGACGTGCTGAACACCTTCTGGCTCAGCGATGTGCTGGACCCGGCAGTGCCGACGGAGATGCTGCCGGCGGATGTCCAGCAGTTTATGTTCGGCAAGAACGACTCCACCATCCTCATCGTCCAGCTGGGCGGCTCCAGCGTCAGCGAGGAGACGATGCAGGCCGTGGCCCAAATCAAGAAGATCCTCCGGAAGAACTGCTTCTTCGGCGGCATCAGCGTCATCCTGAGCGACACCAAAGAGCTGGTCATGGGCGAGATGCCCTGGTATGTGCTCTGCGCCGTGGGCGGCTGTCTGCTGGTGCTGTTCCTCTCGCTGGAAAGCTGGCTCACGCCGTTTTTGTTCATGCTGGGGCTGCTCTTCCCGCTGGTCTATAACTTTGGCACGAATATTTTCCTCGGTCAGGTCTGCTTTATCACTGTGTCGCTGGCGGCGGTCTTGCAGCTGGGCGTGACGATGGACTTCTCCATCTTCCTGCTCCACCGCTACGACGAGGAAAAGAAGCTCTGTGCCTCCAACGAAGAGGCCATGGAGAACGCCATCTGTAAGACCATGAGCTCCATTACGGCCTCCAGCCTGACGACCATTGCGGGCTTTCTGGCCCTCTGTGCCATGCAGCTGACGCTGGGCGCAGACCTCGGCATCGTCATGGCAAAGGGCGTGGCGCTGGGCGTCATCTGTACCATCGTCATCCTGCCCTCGCTCATTCTCTTCTTCGATCAGTGGGTGGAAAAATACCGCCACCGCACCTTTATTCCCAAGCTCACCCGCCTGAGCCATTTTGTCTCGAAGCACCCGATGCCCGTCGTGGTGGTGTTCGTCCTGCTGATGATCCCCTTCGGGCTGGCCCAGAGCAAGACCGATATTTACTACAACATTTTTGCCGCTCTTCCGCAGGATATGCCCGGCATCGTGGGTACGAACAAGCTGGGCGAAGACTTCGGCATGATGACCAGCCACTTCATCCTCGTCCGGGAGGAGCTGACTGCCTCTCAGGTGTCCGCCCTCTGCGATGAGATCAAGGAGGTGGACGGCATCACCCAGGTGGTGAGCCTCGACTCCATCACCGGCCCGGGCTTTGAGACGGAACTTCTGCCCGACGAGCTGGTGAACATCGTCCAGAACGGCGGTTACAAGCTCATCCTTGCCAATGGCCGTTATAAGTCGGGCAGCGACGCGCTGAACGCGCAGGTGGACGAGCTGGTCCGCCTCGTCAAGGAGGCAGACCCCGAGGGCCTCGTCACCGGCGAGGGTGCCATGATGAAAGACCTGGTGGAGATCGCCGACGAGGACTTCAAAAATGTCAACATCTGGTCCATCGCGGCGGTGCTGGTCATCATCGCGCTGTCCTTCCGCAGCCTGTCGGTGCCGGTTTTGCTGGTGGCCAGCATCGAAGCGGCCATCGCCATCAACATGGGCATCCCGTACTTTATCGACGACTCGCTGCCCTTCATTGCCAGCATCGTCATCGGCACCATCCAGCTGGGCGCGACGGTGGACTACTCCATCCTCATGACCACCCGCTACCGCGAAGAGCGGCTGGCCCTCCGCTCGCCCAAGGCGGCGGCACAGCAGGCCCTCGAGCACTGCAGCCAGAGCATCCTGACAAGCGGCCTGACCTTCTTCGCGGCCACCTTCGGCGTCGCGGCCATCAGCAAGGTGGAGCTGCTGGAAAGTATCTGTAGGCTCATCTCCCGGGGTGCGCTCATCAGTATGGTGGTCATCCTGCTGGTGCTGCCCGCCGGCCTGATGCTGCTGGACGGCCTCATCTGCCGCACCACCTACCACTGGCTCAACGCCCCCAACGCTGCAAAGGAGTGAATGCTATGAGAAAAACTCAGAATTTTCTGCGCCGCGCTGGCTCTGCGGCGCTTGCCCTGACCCTGACGGTCAGCCTCTGTCAGCCCGCTTTTGCGGCGACCAAGGCCCCCTTCTCGAAGGATGAGACGGTGTATGCCGTCATGGCAGCGGACGGCTCTGTCACCAAGACCACCGTCAGCGAGCATCTTTACAATGCCGACGGCCTCGCCGGTGTGGAGGACAGGTCCACCCTGAAAAATATCGTGAACACCGAGAGTTTTGCCGAGTACACCCGGAACGGCGATACCCTCGTCTGGAACACCGACGACACCGATGTTTACTACAAGGGCGACACGGACCGTCAGCTGCCCATCTCTGCCAAAGTGACCTACACGCTGGACGGCAGGACCGCCCCGCTCAGCGAGCTTCTGGGCAAGAGCGGCCACCTCGTGCTCACCATCGACCTGACCAACCATGAGACCGGCAAGGTGACCGTGAACGGCAAAGAGCGCACCATCGTCACCCCGCTGGTCACGGCGGTGGGCGTCGTGCTGGGCGATGACGCCAGCAGCGTCAACGCCGTGAACGGCCTGCTGGAAAGTGCGGCCAAGAGCAGCGTCGCGGCCTTCGTCACCCTGCCGGGCGTGAAGGAGTCCCTCGACGGCCTGCTTCCCGAACAGGTGAACGGCGTGGCCGAATACTTACAGGACAGCGTGACCGTGGAGGCCGACGTGGAGTCGCTGACGGCACCTCAGATCCTGCTGGCCTGCGCGGCGAGCGCCGAGGCACTGGGGCAGGGGGATGAGGTCTTCGACCTCGACAGCCTCAACGATTTGACCGACGGCATCGCGGCGCTGAATGATGCCATGAACCAGCTGCTGGACGGTGCGTCGCAGCTGAAAGCGGGCGCGGCACAGCTTGCCGCCGGTTCGCTGGCTCTGCTGGACGGTGCCAACCGGCTGGACAGCGGCCTCGGCCAGCTGACGGAAGGGCTGGACACCCTGACGTCCAACAACGCCGCCCTGACTTCCGGCGCACAGCAGGTGGCCGACGGCGTGCTGGACTCCGCCAGCCAGACCCTCATGGAGAACGGCCTCATCGACACCCCCATGACGTGGGATACCTATGAAGCCGTCATTGACGACATCCTCTCGCTGGGCGACAAGACGCTGGCGGCGGGCCGCAGAAAGATGGTGCGCACCATCTGGGAGCAGGCTCCCCAGTTCAAGGCCAGCCAGCTGGACATCGCACTCTACCTCGCGGCCACCCGGACCGACCACGACCTTGAGGCCGCCCTGCGCCTGATGCAGAGCTTTTCGCCCGATTTCATCGTAGGCTGGCTGAAAAAACTCACCGACAGCGACGCCCGGCAGAAGATCCACGACGAGCTGGTCTATCAGACCGCCAACAGCGAGGATATGGCCAGTGTCCGCGCCCTGAAAGAAAATCTGGGCCAGATCCGGCTCTTCGTGTCCAGCGTCGGCCAGTACGCCGACGGCGTGGCTGCAGCCGCCGACGGCGCACACGCCGCCAAGGCCGGAAGCGCTCAGCTGGCCGGCGGCGCATCCGCCCTGTATGACGGCGTGCTCCGGCTCCAGAACGGCACCGACCAGCTCAGCGGCGGCCTCGTGCAGTTCAATGAGGAGGGCATTTCTCAGCTCACCGGTGCGCTGGACGCCGACCAGCTCCACGCCCTGCAGACTGTGGTGGAGGAGATGACCGGCCGTCTCGCCGACTACACCAGCTTTGCCGGTGTACCCGAGGGTGCGTCCAGCCGGGTGAAGTTCCTCTACAAGACCGCCGAGACGCCCGCCGAAACGGCTCCGGTGGAGACGGCGGCAGACAACGCCTCGGAGGGCAATTTCTTCCTCCGCCTGTGGCACCGCCTGCTGGCCCTGTTCGGGCTCTGAACCGGCAAGATCATGCCTCCCGCCCCCGGCCTCGGAGCCCAGAACGCTCCCGGCCGGGGGCTTTGTTTGTGCAGTATTCTCAAAACTTTTATCGTTTACTTGGTACAGTATACAAAAAAGCAACGCTCTATTGACAAATATATGGGGGGGGGGTACAATGAGTAGGAAAGACCGCCTTTTGCAGAAGCGGCAGGCGGGGCGTTTACCGGTTTACGTTAAGGAGGATATAAACAAATGAAGATGCTGAAAAAACTGCTGGCCATTGTGCTGACCGGCGCAATGGCCCTGACCCTTCTCACAGCCTGCGGCGGCAACGCTGTGAGTAGCATCGCTGTGAGTGACAAGGACATTGCAGATGCCCTGAACGACAGGGCTAAGGCTCAAAATGAGGACGCTACCTTTACGCCCCGGGCGGAAGAGCAGGAGCTGGCCCGAAAGATCGCTACGTTGGTCGAGAGTACGCCGGAGAATGCTGACGTGGATGAAGAAGGATGTAAGAATATCCTTGGATGCAAGGAAGGCGGGGCAAATGACAACAACTTTGTCTGGTATGGAACGGCTGTGACTGATGGGTTTGGAGTTAGCGAACAGGTGAATCGGTACATGGGTGATGTACTTAAGACGGAATGTGCTGTGAATAAAGAGAAACTGACAAAGCAAAACAAAACGCCTGCAAAAATCCGCTACATGGGTACTGCGCTTTGTAAAGTGACCGAGGAAGGCAAACCGCTAACAGTGCGTGTTTTCGTGGTTACCGCAGAGCCTGTGGACGAGCCTGCGGGCTAAGCGCCGCAGCGCCCCGGAAAGCATGATTTTTTTCCATAAAAAATGACAGCAGGCCCTGGAGCATATCGCTCCGGGGCCTTGCTGTTTTCAGGTTTGGGTCATGGGCGGGGGCAGCTTCTTCGTCCGCCTGCTGGCCCTGTTCGGGCTCTGAACCGGCAAAATCGTACCCTCCCGCCCCCGGCCCGGAGCCCAGAATGCTCCCGGCCGGGGGCTTTGTTTGTGCAGCATACTCAAAACAGCGGTTGATTATTTGTGGCAGTTTACAAAAATTGAACGTCCCCTTGACAAATATATAGGGGGGGGGGGTAAAATAAAATCAAACCAGCCCTTAGCCATAGCAGGGCATGGCGAACAAAGGCTTATTATATGGAGGAACCAGACAAATGAAAATGCTGAAAAAACTGCTGGCCATTGTGCTGACCGGCGCAATGGCCCTGACCCTTCTCACAGCCTGCGGCGGCAACGCTGTGAATGACAAGAACATTGCGGATGCTCTGAATGACATCGTCAAGAGTTCAGTTGCAGCCGGACTGACCAAGGATTACACCTTTAAGCCCCGGACGGATGAACAAGCGATGGCAAAAGCTATCGCTGCGTTGTCCGAGGCGGAGTGGAACACAAAGGGGGATGGAGACAATAAATTTTCTGGGCCAGTCATGAAGATTCTTGGGCTCAATGAGGGCGGCAAAAATGAAACAAGCCGCTTTGTTTGGTGCGGAGCAGTTATTGCCGATGAGATCGGAACAACCGGACAGGCTCATAATGTGATGAATAATATTCTGAGCCAAAAAGCTGCGAATGCAGATAAGCTGACAGGCAAAGAACCCGGAAACATCCGCTACATAGGCACTGCACTTGGTACTCTGACCATTCACGGAAAGCAGACAACGGTGCGCTTCATCGTAGTCACTGCAGATGCTGTGGACCCGCAGCACCCCGGAAAAGCATGATTTTTTTCCATAAAAAATGACAGCAAGGCCCCGGAGCATATCGCTCCGGGGCCTTGCTGTTTTTGGTTGGGTCATGGCGGGGGCAGCTTCTTCGTCCGCCTGCTGGCCCTGTTCGGGCTGTAAGGATAAAAGAATATAAAAGGAAAACCGCCCGGACGCTCATCGTCCGGGCGGTTTTCTGCAAAGCAGAGGAAGGAGGTTTTGAGAATGAGAAAATAGCTTAGTCGTTATACTCGAGGTAGGCACCCTTCATGGGGCTGGCGGCGTGCTCACTGAACAGCCGCAGGGTGCCGCGCTTGTAGCGGCGGGGCTTCGGCTTCCAGACAGCGCGGCGCTGGGCCAGCACGGCGTCGATCTCTTCGGGGGGCTTGCGCTCCCCCTTGATGCCGATGATGTTCAGCTTGCGGGCGGGGATGTCGATCTCGATAAGGTCGCCCTCTTCCACCAGAGCGATGGGGCCGCCGGTCTGGGCCTCAGGGCTGCAGTGGCCGATGACGGGGCCGGTGGATGCGCCGGAGAAGCGGCCATCCGTGATGAGGGCGATGCTGCGGCCCAGCTCCTTGTCCGAGCTGATGGCCTCACTGGTGTAGAACATCTCCGGCATGCCGCTGCCCTGAGGGCCTTCGTAGCGGATGAAGACGGCGTCGCCCTTTTCCACCTTGTGGTGGAGCACGGCGTCCAGACACTCCTCTTCGCTGTCGAAGGGGCGGGCGCGGAGCACGGCCTGGAACATCTCCCTGGGGCAGGCGGTGTGTTTGATGACCGCACCCTCCGGGGCAAGGTTGCCCTTCAGGACGGCGATGCTGCCATCGGTGCCGATGGGGTCGGAAGCCGGGCGGATGATGTCGGCGCGGGTCAGCTTGATGCCGCAGCGGGCATTCGCCTCGTCCAGCAGCTGCTGGCAGTGCTCGTAGAAGCCGTTCGCCTTCAGCTCGTCCAGATTCTCGCCCAGCGTCTTGCCGGTGATGGTCATGGCGTCGAGATGGAGCACATCCCGGATCTCCTCCATGATGGCAGGCACGCCGCCGGCATAGTAGAAGAACTCTGCGGGCCAGCGGCCGGCCGGGCGGATGTCCAGCAGGTACTTTGCGCCGCGATGGAGACGGTCGAAGGTGTCGCCGTCGATGGAGATGCCAAATTCATGGGCGATAGCAGGCAGATGGAGCAGGGCGTTGGTGGAGCCGGAGATGGCCGCGTGGACTATGATAGCGTTCTCGAAGCTGTCCATCGTCACGATGTCGCTGGGGCGCAGGCCCTGTTTTGCGAGGACGACGGCCTGATAGCCGGCCCGGCGGGCGTACTCCACCAGGTCGGGGCTGGTGGCCGGCAGCAGGGCGCTGCCCGGCAGGGCCAGACCCAGAGCCTCAGCCATGATCTGCATGGTGGAGGCGGTGCCGATGAAGCTGCAGGCGCCGCAGCTGGGGCAGGCGTTCTGCTTGGCCCAGTTGAGCTTTGCTTCGTCGATCTCGCCGCGCTCATACTTTGCGCTGTACATACCCAGCTGCTCCAGCGTCAGCAGCTCCGGGCCTGCGTGCATGGTGCCGCCGGTGACCACCACCGAGGGGATGTTCACCCGGGCCAGGCCCATGAGGTTCGCGGGCATTCCCTTGTCGCAGCTGGAAATATAGACGCCGCCGTCAAAGGGGGTCGCGTTGGCGTGGATCTCGATCATGTTGGCGATCATCTCGCGGCTGGCGAGGCTGAAGTTGATGCCGTCGGTACCCTGACTCTCGCCGTCGCAGATGTCGGTGGCAAAGTACCGGGCGCCGTGGCCGCCGGCCTCGGCTGCGCCCTTGCAGGCGGCGTTGACCAGCTTGTCCAGATGGCCGCTGCCGGGGTGGCTGTCGCCAAAGGTGCTTTCTACGATGATCTGAGGCTTGGAAAGTTCATCCGGCGTCCAGCCGGTACCCAGACGGAGCGGGTCCAGCTCGGGAGCCAGCTTGCGCATTTTTTGACTAGTGAGTTCCATAAAGTCTTCCTTGTTTTATCGGTTGTTCGTTCTCTTTTTAGATGGCGTCACTGACGGGGGAGGCATTCAGCGTGACGGTCTGGCCGTTTTTGGCGGTGTGACGTCCCAGCATGGCCGAAAGCTCGGCGAGCCAGCCCAGCTCGGGCAGGTGGTCCCACTCGAGGATCTCCTGTGTCAGCTGGCCCAGCAGCGGGGTGGTGAAGCTCAGGCTGCGGGGGAAGCTGTAGGCCGCCAGACGGTTGCCCTTCACGGCGAGAATCATGCTGCTTTGGGAAGTTTCCAGCTTTTGGCGCAGACTCTCGCTCTTGCGCAGAAGACGGGCCGCGTCGAGATCATTCTCCGTAAAAACGGCCCAGCCCCGGGGGGCCGTTGCAAAGGAGTGAAGCCCTTTTCCCTCATAGTACCCGGCGCACACGGCCTCATCCAGCGCGGTCTCAGGTACCAGAACGGTGTGGGCGGCGGTGCCGGGAAGCTCAAGCTCCATCCAGACGCCGTTTTTCAGGCCAATTTTCTGACGGCTGCTGGCCGGCAGGTCGTAGCAGAAAGCTGCCTCGCACACCTTGACACTCCGACCGTCCAGCCGGCCTGTCATCTCCATCGAGGTGGCTACGCCGCCGGCCTCGCGGGTAGGAAGCAGACTCATCTGCTCTACCTGCGCGTGGCTCAGGGCGTCCCGTGCTTTGGTCTTTACCGCAACGTCCTGCAGGCAGTGGCCGCAGCCGTACCGCATACTGGCGTTGGCGAATGCCAGCTCATAGCGCTTGTCCATCCGACGCACCACCAGTAGGTAGAAAAGCGTCGCTACGTTTACCACCGCTACGGCGTAGCGCAGATCGACTAAGATCAGAAGGATCGCTGCGGCGTAGGCCGCTACGGTCACGGCGTAAGCCGCGATCAGCGCGATCCGGCGGCGGGTGAGGGCCTGAAGCGTTGTTTGTTCTGTCACGGGAAAGACCTCCTTCGGAGTTAAAATTCAGCTTTCATGAAGGCGAGGGCCTCCTGGGCCTGCCGGTCGAAATCCGTTACCGGGGCTTCGAGGCTGACCCGGCCCTGATAGCCGCAGTCCTTCAGCGCCTGGATGAAGTCGGTGTAGTCCCACTCTTCGCGGCAGGAGGGGAAGGTGCGCCACCAGCCCCGGCGGTGCAGTTCGCCCTCAAAGATGGTGCGGATGTTGTCCGGGTCACGTACACCGTCGATCTCGGGAATGCTGGGATAGGAGAAATGCACATGGCGCAGATACTCTTTGCCGTATTTCCGCAGTACTTCGGTGGTTTCTTTCTCGCACACCATGTGGTAGAAGTCGATGAGCACCTTTACGTTGTCGAGGCCGACGGTCTTTGCCAGCTGTACGCCCTCGGCAAAGGTGTTGATGATATTGCAGTCAGGCATCCGCACCGGCTCGATGACGATGGTGATGCCGTACTTGGCGGCAGCTTCGCCGGTCTCACGGGTCACCTGCACTACCTGCTGGTATGCCCTATCCATATCGAAGCCCTCCGGCACCCGCTTGGCACCGGCACTGCCGAACACGATGGACTTCACGCCCAGAGTGGCGGCGCGCTCCAGCGCTTTGGCGTAATAGGCACGGATGGCCTGCTCGTCCACGTCCGGACCGGTAAGGCGAATCCTGCCGGGGAAGAAGTTGTTGCACGCCTCGCACCGGATGCCGCTGCGCTCCACACGTTTGCAGAGCGCGGCGAAATCGGCGTCGGACAGCTGCATCATTTCGGCCAGCGGCAACTCAATATAGTCATACCCGTACTGAGCAATTTTTTCAACAATCTCAACACCGGTCTTATCGGGATTTTGGGCCACCAGACTGCCACAACATCCAAATCTCATGGTAAATATCCTTTCTTTTTATAGCAGCAAAAGCCCGGAGAGCGTCCGGGCTTTTGCTGTTCAGTTAGAACACTGCGTTTACAATGCACAGCAGGCCAAAGCCAACCCAGGACCAGATGAACTGCATACCCTCGTAGCCGAGGATCTGAACATCCAGCTTATCAAACTTAAAGGTACGGGTGAGGACCCAGAAGAAGCTGTCGTTGTGCAGCGAGAACACCTGAGAGCCGATGCAGGCTGCGTAGGCGCAGTACATCATGTTTGCGCCGGGAATCTGCATCAGGATGGGTGCGCAGATGGTTGCGGTAGTGGTCATGGCAACAGTGCCGCTGCCGAGGACCAGCTTCAGGATAGCGGCCATCAGGAAGGGGAGAAGCAGGATAGGCATATTGGTGCTGGCGAGGCCGTTTGCGATGACGTCGCCGATGCCGCTGGACTTGATGATGTTGCCGAATGCGCCGCCTGCGCCGGTGATGAGGATGACGGTACCGCAGCTCTTAACACCGCGCTCGAGGCAGTCCAGAACCTCCTGACGGGACTTGTTGCCGGCTAGACCGTAGATGGACACCAGCAGGGAGATGGAAATGGCGATAACGGGGCTGCCCAGGAAGCCGATGATCTCAGTGACCGGGGTGGGGTCGCCCTTGTACATCATGCTGGTGAAGGTGCTTGCGAGGATGAGGATAACAGGGACAAAGATGGGGGCGAAGGACATGACGACGGAGGGATAGCTCTCGTTGGGGTCCAGTTCAGGCACGGTAGACTGGGAGGAGATGCGTGCGTATTCCTCGATATTTTCGGGCGCGACATCAACGATTTCGCCGTTTTCGTCCACGACCTTGTACCACTTGCGGCCGACGATGCGGCTCATGATGCCGATGAGAACCATCAGGGGGATGCCCATCGCAATGGCGAACAAGATGTAGGTACCCAGATCAATGGTGTCACCAAACTGTGCAATGACGGCCAGAGGACCGGGCGTGGGAGGTACGGAAGCGTGGGTGATGTTGAGGGCACAGGCCATAGCCAGAGCCAGACCGGTGAGCGACTTTTTCTTGGTCTGAGAAATGGACTTGACCAGCGGAGCCAGCAGGATCAGGGCAGAGTCGGCGAAGATGGGAATGGAGACCAGGAAGCCGGTGATGGCCAGTGCGATCTCCTCATTCTTGCCGTGCAGCGCCTTGATGAAGGTGTGCGCCATGACCTTGGCGGAGTTGGACTCCTCCATGATCTGACCCATCATACAGCCAAAGGCGATCACAAGGCCGATGCCGGCCAGCGTGTTGCCGAAGCCCGAGGTGATGAGGCCAGGGATGCTGGCAAGCTCGACGCCGCCGACAATGCCGACCACGCAGGCCGAGATCACCAGCGACAAGGACGGGTGAAGGCGGGTCTTCATGATCAGGAAGATCAATACGGCCATGCCAACGAACAAGGCTATGAGCAATCGTGTAACATCCATTGTGTTTCCTCCTATTGCTTGAATTTATATTACCTGCCCCTCAGGGCAGGGGCGAACCATTAGAGACAACCGTTTTTCTCCAGAGCTTCCCGGGTGGTGTGATAGGCGTTCTCGATGACCCACTCAGGGGTCTTGGCCCAGTATTCGGGGCGGAAGGTCTCCACCGAGACCATGCCGTCGTATCCGCAGCATTTCAGGGTCTGCAAAAAGCTGTCGGTGTCCACGACGCCGGTGCCGGCAAAGCAGCGCTTGTCCTGCCCCATCTCGCTTTCGGGGACGTCGTCGGCGCTCATCAGGTGGACGGCAAAGATCTTTTCGGGCTGCACGTTTTTGATGGCGCTGAAATCGTTGCAGTGACCGTTGAGGTGGATGTTGTAGGAATCGAACACGAAGCCTGCGTTGTCCTCGTCCACGGCCCGCACGATGCGGTCGGCGGCCTCGATGCTGCGCACACAGCTCTTGCGCAGGCCAACCAGCTCGAAGCAGAGCTTCATGCCGTAGGGCCGGGCCAGCGCCGAGAGCTTTTTCAGGATACGGATGCACTCCTGCTCTGCAGCGGCCACATCACCGGTGAACACCCCGCTGGGGTCGAGGGGCGGCACGATGATGACGTAGCCGCTGCCGATGGCGCTGCCCACCTCACAGGCCAGCTTGAAGTCCTGCATGGCGGGGTCATCCCAGTCGGGCGTTTCGTCCGGCAGCATCCCCTGATGCAGGTAGACGGCGTTGATGGCGTGGGGCTTGAGCCGATGCGTTTCGAAAAATTCCGTGAGCTGCTCTACCGTGTGCTTCTTGAGCCAGCCCCGGAGCAGATCAAGTCGTATTTCGATGTAATCGAAGCCGGCTTTCTCGCAGAGGGCGAGATCCTTTTCCAGAGTAGAGCAGTCGCGGGCGCAGGCTTCATTATAAGAGGTCTTCATAAGCAGCAGCACTCCTTTTTGCCCATCTCAGCGGATGGGGAATTTGACGACGGAGTTGGTCTGGGTGCTGCGGTAGATGGCCTCGAACAGCTCCACGGTCTTGCGGCCGTCGCGGGCGTCCACCAGGGGCTTAGTGTGGGTCTCCACGGCGTGGAGAAAGTCCTTGATCTGCTCCTGATGGTAGTAGTACATGGAGTCCACGCTGTTGAAGAAGTCGCAGTCGCCCTTCTTCCAGTCCTCCAGCTTGTCGGCCTCGCCCTCAACGGTCCACAGGTCGTTGTAGGGCGGCTCGGTGATGGTGGACATACCGGCGATGAACATTGCGCCGCCGTCGGTCTGGACGCCCACGCCTGCACCGTTCTCGCCGAAGACGTGTACCTTGCCGTAGAGGGCGGGGTTCTGGCTGTTGCTGACCACGATGTTGCCCACGGCGCCGCTCTTGAATTTGACGACGGCCACGGCGGTATCTTCCACTTCGATGTAGGGGTGGTTCAGATTCTTCCAGACGCCGTATACTTCATCGACGTCGCCCATGTACCACAGCAGCAGGTCGAGCTGATGGGGTGCCTGGTTGACCAGAACGCCGCCGCCTTCGCCCTTCCAAGTGCCGCGCCATGCGTCGCTGTCGTAGTAGGCCTTATCACGCCAGCCCAGCATGGTGACCATGCCCAGCACCGGCTTGCCGATCTTGCCGGCCTCGATGGCCTCGTTGATGCGCATACAGGGGCGGTAGAAGCGGCGCTGCACCATCGTGCCGATGGTGACGTGGTTCTTGTCGCCAGCCTCGATGATGCGGTCGCAGTCAGCGAGGCTGGAAGCCAGAGGCTTCTCGATGAGGACGTTGCAGCCGTTCTCCGCTGCGGTCACAGCGGGGTCGCAGTGGATGGGGTGCGGGGTGCAGACGCTGACGACGTTCAGATGTTCTTTCTGGATCATCTCCGCAATGTCCGAGTAAGCGTGGACATTGTATCGCTCTGCGAAGGCTTTTGCACGCTCCAGATTGGCGTCACACACGGCAGTGAACTCGCTGTTCTCCAGCTGGGCGTATGCCTTTGCATGGAAATCGCCGACCTTTCCGCAGCCGATGATACCGGTTTTCAACTTCATTGTTTTCTCCTTTTCTTGATGCTCTGAACAGGAAAATTGTCGCACGACTTTTTCTGGCTTCATGATACCACTTCCGGATTTTCACAGCAAGTTGTTTCCGGAAGCTTCTACTTTTCCCACATTACGCGATTTTTTGATTGTGCATTTTGCTCAAAAAATGAAGGAAAATTTCGTTGCGTGAACGAATTAAATCGAAAATGTAAACTTTTTTGCAAAATCAGTCAGACAGCTTTTGCCGCAAAACAGCAGCCTGAAAATCAAAAAAAGAGGTGCCGCAGCACCTCTTTGCAGTGTCATTGTTCCTGATTTTCCAGCTCCCGGTTCCGTGCATCGTAGATCTCTTTGATGGCGGCCCGGTTATAGGAAATGTGCATCGTCATGGCGCTGCGCGCCCCCACGGGGTCGTGCTCGGCGATGGATTTTGTGATGGCGCGGTGGGTGATGATGGTCTCCTGCCGCAGGCGGCGGTGGGTCAGGTTCACGAACATCAGCACCGCCGTCTCGATGATGGAGATGATCTGCTCCACCACCTTGTTTTTGCTGCACCGGGCGATGTAGGTGTGGAAATCGATGTCGTCCTGGATGTAATAGAGGTCATGCTCTATCTTATATTCCACAGTGTCGCACAGGTCTTTCAGATGTTCGATCTCTTCGTCGGTGGCGTTGTAGGCTGCCAGCTCGGCGATGCCCGGCTCCAGGATGAGGCGCAGGTCCACCAGATTCATGGCCAGTGTGACCTTATCTTCTACGTTGCGCAGATTCAGAGGGTCGAGGTCGGTGGGGACGAGGTCTTTTACATAGGTGCCGGAGCCGCGCCGCGTCTCGAGGACGTTCCGGGAGACCAGGAGCTTTACGGCTTCCCGCACTGTGCTGCGGCCTACCCCGAACATCTCCGCCAGCTTGAATTCGTTGGGCAGTTTGTCGCCTGCCTTCAGGGGCAGCTTTGTGATGTACTCGTACAGCTGCTCTTCCACCTGCTCGGCCAGCAGGGTGTTCTTGATGCCAGAAAACGATGACATATCTTTTTCCTCTTTTATTTTACACGAACCAGCGACCCGACCACCTCACAATGTGTGCTGTGGGGGAACATATCCACCGGCGTGAAGCCCTCGGCGCGGTAGCCTTTCTGGGTCAGGAGAGCGAGGTCGCGGGCCATCGTCTCGGGGTTGCAGCTGACGTAGACGATGCGCTTCGGGGCCATGCGGGCCACGCTCTCGATGAAGGCGGGCGTCGAGCCCTCCCGGGGCGGGTCCATGAAGACGACGTCGGCCTTCTGGCCCGCGTCGGCGGCTTCCCGTATCCATGCGGTGGCGTCAGCGGCAAAGAAGCGGGCGTTTTTTACGCCGTTGTGCTTGGCGTTGCCGATGGCGTCCCGGACAGCGTCACGGTTCACTTCCACGCCCACCACCTGCCGGGCCTTGCCAGAGGCCGTCAGGCCGATGGTGCCGATGCCGCAGTAGGCGTCGAGGACGACTTCTTTGCCGGTAAGGTGGGCGGCATCGACGGCCAGCCCGTAGAGCACGGCGGTCTGGACGGGGTTCACCTGATAAAAGCTGCGGGGGCTGAGGGCGTAGGTCTTGCCACAGAGGGTGTCGAGGATGAAGCCCTTGCCGTAAAGGACTTTTCGTCCTCGCCCAGAACGACGCTGGTGCGGCGGGGATTGTAGTTCTGTACGACGGTGGTGACGGGGACGCCCCGCTTTTCAGCCTCGGCCAGCAGGGCTTTCACGAAGTTCTTCGCGCCGGGCAGCACGGGCTGGGCCGTGACCAGCACCACCATCACCTGACCGGTGGCGACGCCCCGGCGGAGCAGGCAGTGGCGGAGCAGGCCGGTGCCTTTGTCCTCGTGGAAGGGCTGGTAGCGGCAGGCGTTGGCGGCGGCGCGGACGGCCAGCATCACCTTATCCAGCACTTCATCCTGCAAAAGACAGCTCTCCACCGGCAGCACCTTGTGGGTGCGGGCCGCGTAGATGCCGGAGGTGAGTTTTCCACCGGCGGCGGGGGCAAAGGTGGAAATCACTTTATTGCGGTAGTGGTAGGGCGTTTCCATCCCCCGGATAGGGGCGACAGGGCCGTATTTGCCCAGCAGGGCGCGGACGTCGGCCTCTTCTTTTTGAGCTGTGCGGCGTATTCGGTGGCCAGCATCGGGCAGCCGCCGCAGTTTTTGGCGCGAAGTTTGCAATCCATTATCATATCCTCCTGAAACCAGACCGCAGGGTCCATTGCCTTACGGATGGCAGTGCATTTTCATCCAGTACGAGTTGAGCGGCCTGCCAAGGGCTCCCCTGACAGGGAAGCCGGCGAGCGCAGCGAGACTGAGAGGTTTAACCGTATGGGTCATACAGGTCATATTCTTCTGCTTCTGCGTGCTTTTCGTTCAGTACAGCGATGGCCTGTTCCAGCTCGCTCTGGGAACAGCCGCTCTCGCTCACCAGCGCCCGCACGGCCTGTGCGAGGTCGCCGCCAAAGACGGTGTCCAGCCGCTGGCGCATGGTGTAGACGCCATAGGCCCGGCGGGTGACGGTGGGGGCGTAGAGGTTGTGGTTCTGCTCTTTGGTGCAGGTGACCCAGCCCTTCTCTTCCAGCCGATACAGAAAGTTCAGCACGGTGGCGGCGGCCCAGCCTTTTTGGGCCAGACGCGCACCGATGTCCCGCCGCGACACGGGCGGTTTGCAGTCCCACAGGGCCAGAAGCACCTGTTCCTCCGCCGCCGAAAGGGCTTTCAGCCTGTCCGGAATGCCATACATGGGGGCGATCTCTCCTTTATGAGTAAAAAACTTGATTTTACATTTGTCTCAAATGCTGCCATTATAGCAAAAATCAGGAGAAAGGACAAGAGCAGAAAACCCAGCAGTCATGCGGTTTTTCACTGGATGTTTTACAAATGTCTCTAAAAAATGGTCCTCCGGCACGGGGACATTTGTGCGCTTCGTGCGCCCGCCCGGGCTTTGACGGCTCAACTTTGTGCAAAGATGCTCTTGTTTTGCACCCCTCAAAAACCATTATACTACGGACAAATCCAGAGCACAACGCCCGAACGGGCCGTCAGATAGAGGAAAAGGAGAGAACACGTCATGGCACGAGTTTATAATTTCAGCGCAGGTCCCAGCATGCTGCCCGAAAAGGTGCTCAAGCAGGCTCAGGCAGAGCTGCTCGAGTACGGCGACAGCGGCCAGAGCGTGATGGAGATGAGCCACCGCAGCAAGTGGTTCGACGCCATCATCACCGACACCGAAGCCACCCTGCGCCGGGTGATGAACATTCCCGATCATTATAAGGTCGGCTTCTTCCAGGGCGGTGCGACCCAGCAGTTCGCCATGGTGCCGCTGAACTTCATGACCACCGGCAAGGCCGACTACATCGTCACCGGCAACTTCTCCAATCTGGCCGCAAAGGAAGCTGCAAAGTTCGGCGAGGCCAAAATCGTCGCGTCCAGCAAGGACAAGAACTTCACCTACATCCCGGACGTGAACGCCATCGACTACGACAAGGATGCAAGCTACATCCACATCTGCCAGAACAACACCATCTTCGGCACCCAGTATGTCGAGGTGCCTCAGGTGGAGGGTGTGCCGCTGGTGGCGGATATGAGCTCCATGATCCTCTCCAAGCCCGTGGACGTCACCAAGTACGGCTGCATCTATTTCGGCGTCCAGAAGAACGTCGCCCCCGCCGGTATGGCCATCGCCATCGTCCGGGACGACCTGCTGGGTCACGCCGCCGACAATGTACCTACCATGATGAACTACACCACCCTGCTGGCCAAGGACAGCATGTACAATACGCCGCCCTGCTGGTGCATCTACATGACCGGTCTGGTGCTCAAGTATCTGGAAAACGACATCGGCGGTCTTGCCAATATGCAGAAGATCAACGAAGCCAAGGCTAAGGTCCTGTACGACTACCTCGATGGTCAGGACTTCTTCAACAATCCCGTGGAGCACCGCTATCGCAGCACCATGAACGTCACCTTCACCAGCCCTGACCCTGACCTCGACAAGAAGTTCTGCGCCGAGGCCGCAGACGCCGGTTTCGTCAACCTGAAGGGCCACCGCCTCGTGGGCGGTATGCGCGCCTCCATCTACAACGCAATGCCAGCCGAGGGCATCGACAAGCTGGTGGACTTCATGGAGAAGTTCCGCAAAGAGAATGCATGATTTATACCGTCCTTGCCCTCTCAGTCACCTTCGGTGACAGCTCTCCCAAAGGGAGAGCCTGAACCTGACCGTCAGGCTTTTGCCTCTCCCTTTGGGAGAGGTGGATTTGCGAA
>ENA-OQOA01000249-OQOA01000249.1-human-gut-metagenome-genome-assembly--contig:-NODE-249-length-27206-cov-4.359947_pt1 | contig 27206 bp, 22 predicted proteins | sample MGYA00242633_ERZ504888 | MGnify/ENA primary metagenome ERZ504888 (study PRJEB26092, sample SAMD00036372) | human gut metagenome | host: Homo sapiens | study: EMG produced TPA metagenomics assembly of...
ATACATCTGCAACTGCAGCAGCGGAAGCTTCTGGAAATTAAGATAATTTTTCGCAAATAGTTTCATGAGTATGAAAATACAAAATTTACCGGGCTGCTTACCAGAAAAAGCAGTCCGGTATCTTATTTATATTTTATTTGTCTGTGTGTTCGCTGTTTTGTCATTAAACTGAATCAGGTGGAAAAACAGAGCTGGTGGTCCGGACAGGACAGACATTTGAGAAAGCAAAAGTAGTGAAAATCCTTCAGGATAATCTGGAGGAAAACGGAACTCGTGTGGGAGAGCAGAAGGTTCGTGTCCGTATGCTTACAGGAGTGAGAAAGGGAGAAGAGCTGGATATTACAAGCAGCTCAGGATATCTGTTTGGCGCTGCCTGCAAACCGGGGATGAAGGTAATTGTCATGCAGAGTGTTGCAGGTGATTCCACAGTTGCCAGTGTTTATACCCAGGATAGAGAAGGAGTTATCTATATTTTTGCACTGATCTATCTGCTGGTTCTCTGTCTGATTGGTGGAAAGCAGGGGATAAAGGGATGTCTGGGACTTGTTTTTACATTCTTCTGCGTAATCTTTGTATATTTGCCTCTGGTGTACCTGAAATATTCCCCCTTCTGGACTGCTGTATTTGTATGTTTTATCACTACACTGGTTACGATGTATCTGATCAGCGGACCTACGCAAAAAACCTGTGCTGCAACACTTGGAACCCTTGTTGGTGTTATTCTTGCCGGGTTTTCCGCCTGGTGTTTCAGCAAGGCATCAGGAATTTCCGGATACAATGTTTCGGATATTGAGACCCTGATGACTCTCTGGAATACCAATCGTATCCAGGTTGGAGGTTTTGCTTTTTCTCCGGTCTTCTGATCTCCTGTCTGGGGGCGGTTATGGATGTTGCCATGTCCATCAGCAGTGCCATTGATGAGATTTACAGACAGAATCTGTCTTTATCCAGGAAAGAACTTTTTAAGGCTGGGCTGCGTGTGGGAAGAGACATGATGGGAACGGACAGCAATACGCTTATACTGGCATTTGCAGGAAGCAGTGTCAGTACTCTTCTTCTTGATTACTCCTATAATCTTCCGTACCAGCAGATCATCAATTCCAATAATATCGGAATTGCCATCATGCAGGGGCTGGCAGGCAGTTTCGGGATTGTACTTTCTGTACCCTTTACTGTGCTGATCTGCACAATTCTTTTTCATAAAAAATAAAGCTGAATCATATATGAGAAGGTCACCCTATGATTTTGGGGTGGCTTTCTTTTGTATGATAATGTGATCATTTTCTATATAAAATTATTTGCATTTTCAAAAAATCGTGCTATCCTTAATACAGAGAAATGCAGCTGTAAAAGTATGGATGTTACTGTTCACACACCATTATCCCGCGAGGTGTTTTGGCATGAATATGCCAAAATCCCGAGACATACAAGCCAAAATTCCATTGCCACAGGCAATTTGAAATGAATTTTGGCAACGTTACTGAGAACAGAGTGAACAGTAACGTATGGAGCAGATGCGAAAAATCATATATGTTCTTAGAATTACAATAAAGATTCCGAGAGTATATATTACAAAACAGGAGGAACAAAAATGGAATTAGAAGTATTAAGAAAAGATATGGTTGCAGCTATGAAAGCCAAAGATAAAGTAACAAAAGAAGCAGTTTCCTCTCTGATCTCTGCGGTAAAGAAGGTAGCGATTGATGAGGGATGCCGTGATGAGATTAAGAGTGATCTGGTGGACAGAGTTATTTTGAAGGAGTTGAAAACTGTAAAAGAACAGTTGGATACCTGTCCGGAAAGCCGTGAGGATCTGAAGGCTGAATACCAGGCAAGATATGATGTAATTGCCAAATATGCACCAAAACAGATGGATGCAGCAGAGGTAAAAGCATATCTGGAAGAAAAATTTGCAGATGTGATCGCAACGAAAAATAAGGGTCAGATTATGAAGGCTGTTATGGCTGATATGAAGGGAAAAGCAGACGGAAAGGTGATTAATCAGGTTGTGGCAGAGCTCTGCAAATAATGTGTTATCTTAACCGAATCAAGTAAGTCCCCTGCTTCAATTGCGAAAAGCAATAAGCAGTGGGTGGGACTATGTGAAGAGTAGGATCATCCAGCAGATTTGGTATACAGAAAGCTGGATAGTTATCGAAATAGCCGCAGTATATTGGAGTATCCGAATACTGCGGTTATTTTGTTAGGAGGTGAATATATATGGAGTTTCAGCATGAACTGATCATTCCTAATGAGGGACTTCCGTTTAAGGTTTTCTTTTTGAAGGAGGAAATGGCAATTATGTGCGTGAGAAGCACTGGCATACGTCTGTAGAGATTTTTGCTGTGATGGAGGGGCGCCTGGATTTTTTTGTAAATAAGGATGAATATCCGCTGAAAGCTGGAGAGCAGATAATCATTAATTCCAATGAGACCCACTCTATCCATGCTGTGGAGAAAAATAAAACAGTAGTTCTGCAGATTCCTCTGAAACAGTTTGAGAATTATTTTACTGCCCAGAGATATATCCGTTTTCGGGGGCAGGAGGAGCTGGTGGATAAGAAACTGGCTTCTTTGCTTCGTAAATTATATCATGTGTATTCCGAGCGGAAAATTGGATATGAGTTCCGGACAATTTCTATTTTTTACGAGATTATGTATATCCTGGTGAAGGATTACCGTGTGACAGAGACCAGGGAGAAGGATATCCGACACAGCCGCCGTCTGGATGCATTGTCAAAAATCACCACATATATGCGTGAGCATTACAGGGAGGAACTGAAGCTTTCTGATGTGGCGGCTACTTTTGGATACTCGGATGCATATTTGTCGCGAATGTTCCAAAAATATGCAAAAATCAACTATAAAACTTATCTGCAGGATATCCGTATGGCATATGCGTACAGGGATTTGCTGAATACAGACCATACAATTAGTCAGATTGCACTAGATAATGGATTTTGCAGCAGCAGGGTTTTTCCGGGAATTTCAGAAAAGATATGGGGTACTTCCAAGTGAGATGCGAAAACAGATAAATGAAAAAAGGTCAAAAAAACGCTATAGATTAGACAAGAAAACTGGCGAAAAGTACCCTTTATTCTGATATATTCTAAGCACAGTCAAGAAAACGTAATATCTACAGAATATAAGGAGGTTTTTGAAGTGAAAATTCAGAATGTAACAGATGCTTCCTTCCGTAAATATGGAAAGGTGCTTGAAGGGTATGACTTCAGTGCTCTTCTCAAAGAAATGAAACATACACCGGTTCCGGATGATGTGGTTTATGTACCATCTGTTGAGGAGCTGGAAGCTCTGGATGTAGCAAAAGCACTGCAGAATAAAGGATTTGGCGGAATCCCGATCGAAATTGGATACTGCAACGGACATAATAAGAAATTAAATGCAGTAGAATATCACCGTAGTTCAGAGATCAATGTAGCGGTAACAGATCTGGTGCTGCTTATCGGAAGTCAGCAGGATATCACAGATGATTTTACATATGATACTTCTAAGATCGAAGCATTCCTGGTACCTGCAGGAACAGGTATTGAAGTATATGCAACTACACTTCATTATGCGCCATGCAATGTACAGGATGGCGGTTTCCAGTGTGTAGTCGTACTTCCGGCAGGAACCAATACAGATCTTACATTTGAGACAGCTAAGACAGGCGAGGACAGCCTGCTGACAGCTAAGAACAAATGGCTCATTGCACATGAAGATGCGGCAATCGAGGGTGCAGTAAACGGACTTCGTGGAGAGAATATCACCATTGACTGAGTTGCTCGGAATCTGTGGCAGTAGAGTATCAGAATATAGTAAATGAATAACAAAATCATATAAATACATATCAAATATGGAGGAATTTATATTATGAACAATATACCAGTAGTAAAACTTGGATTAATCGCAGTAAGCCGTGACTGTTTTCCGATTCAGCTTTCTGAAAAGAGACGTGCAGCAATCAAGGAAACTTATAAAGGTGAACTTTATGAATGTCCTGTAACTGTTGAGAACGAGAAGGATATGGAGAAAGCTCTTGAAGATGTAAACAAAGCAGAGTGTAATGCGCTGGTTGTTTTCCTTGGAAACTTCGGACCTGAAATTCCTGAAACTCTGATCGCAGAGAGATTTGACGGACCTTGTATGTATGTAGCAGCAGCAGAAGGTGACGGTGATATGATCAACGGCAGAGGTGATGCTTACTGTGGTATGCTTAACTGCTCCTACAACTTAAAAATGCGTCATCTGAAAGCATATATTCCGGAATATCCTGTTGGAACAGCAGATGATATTGCAAAGATGATCGCTGATTTCGTACCGGTTGCACGTGCAGTCATCGGTGTCAGCAATCTTAAGATCATTACTTTCGGACCACGTCCACAGGACTTCTTCGCATGCAACGCACCTATTAAAGGCCTCTATGAGCTGGGTGTTGAGATTGAAGAGAACTCAGAGCTTGATCTTCTTGTTTCTTTCAAAGAGCATGAAAATGATCCTCGTATCCCGGAAGTTTGTGCAGATATGGCAAAAGAGATGGGCGAAGGCAAATATTATGCTGACCTTAATGTGAAAATGGCACAGTTTGAGCTTACACTTCTTGACTGGGCAGAGGCTCATAAGGGAGCAAGAAAATACGTTGCATTTGCTGACAAATGTTGGCCTGCATTCCCGTCACAGTTTGGATTTGAACCTTGCTATGTAAATAGCCGTCTGGTTTCCAGAGGAATTCCGGTATCCTGTGAGGTTGATATCTACGGAGCACTCAGCGAGTACATCGGACTTTGCATTTCCAATGATGCAGTTACACTGCTTGATATCAACAACTCTGTTCCACAGTATATCTATGATGAAGATATTAAAGGAAAATACGATTATAAGCTTACTGATACATTTATGGGATTCCATTGTGGAAATACTCCTGCATGCAAGATGTGTGATTCCAGAGCTGTTAAATATCAGCTGATCCAGCACAGACTTCTTGAGCCGGCAGGATCTGAACCAGACTTCACAAGAGGAACTCTTGAAGGTGATATCGCTGCATCTGACATTACATTCTATCGTTTACAGTGCAATTCCGAGGGCGAGCTGGTTTCTTATGTTGCAGAAGGTGAAGTACTGGATGTACCTACAAGATCATTCGGTGGTATCGGTATTTTCGCAATCAAAGAAATGGGAAGATTCTACCGTCACGTACTGATCGAGGGCAACTATCCGCATCATGGAGCAGTTATGTTTGGACATTACGGAAAAGCATTCTATGAGGTAGTGAAATTCCTTGGACTGGATGTTAAGAAGATTGGATATAACCAGCCGGCAGGTGTAAGATACCCGACAGAAAATCCATGGGGTTAATGAGAAATCAGTAAAACGGATTATTAATGTTCATGTGAAGTGAATGAATCTGAATACAGAATAAATAAACTGACACTATATTAAAGGCATCCCGGGGCTTTGCTCTGGGATGTATTAGATTAGAAATAGAAAAGGAGAGCACTTATGTATTATATTGGTATTGACCTTGGTACTTCCGCTGTAAAACTTCTTCTTATGGAAGAATCAGGAAAAATCTGTAACATCGTATCCAGAGAATATCCTTTATTCTTCCCACATCCGGGCTGGTCTGAGCAGAAACCGGAAGACTGGTTTGCACAGAGTATGGAAGGTATGAAAGAGCTGACAAAGGATATCGACAGAGCGCAGGTAGCAGGAATTGGTTTTGGCGGCCAGATGCATGGTCTGGTAACACTTGACAAGGATGATAATGTGATCCGTCCTGCAATCCTCTGGAATGACGGACGTACAGGCGAAGAGACAGAATATCTGAATACAGTGATCGGAAAAGACAAACTTTCACAGTATACAGCAAATATTGCTTTCGCAGGCTTCACAGCACCGAAGATCCTCTGGATGCAGAAAAATGAGCCTGAGAACTTTAAGAAGGTAGTAAAGATTATGCTTCCTAAGGATTATCTGGCATATCGTCTGTCCGGTTCTTTTTGTACAGATGTTTCTGATGCTTCCGGTATGCTTCTTCTTGATGTGAAGAACCGCTGCTGGTCAAAAGAAATGCTGGAGATCTGTGGAATCACAGAAGAGCAGCTTCCGAAACTGTATGAGAGTTGGGAAGTAGTAGGAACTCTGAAACCTGAGATTGCGAAAGAACTTGGATTCAGTGAGAATGTAAAAGTTGTTGCAGGTGCAGGTGACAATGCGGCAGCTGCTGTAGGAACAGGTACAGTTGGTGACGGTCAGTGTAATATTTCTCTTGGAACATCCGGAACTGTGTTTATTTCCAGTAAAAACTTTGGTGTGGACGAAAATAACGCACTTCATTCTTTTTGTCATGCAGATGGAAGCTATCATCTGATGGGATGCATGCTCAGCGCAGCTTCCTGTAACAAATGGTGGGCAGAGGAGATTCTTCAGACAAAGGATTTCGCAGCAGAGCAGGCTCCAATTCAGAAGCTGGGAGAGAATCATGTATTCTTCCTTCCATATTTGATGGGAGAACGTTCACCTCATAATAATCCTGATGCAAGAGGTGTATTCTTCGGGATGTCCATGGACAGCACAAGAGCAGACATGACACAGGCTGTTCTGGAAGGTGTTGCCTTTGGTCTTCGTGATTCCCTGGAAGTTGCAAGAGGCCTTGGAATCAAGATTGAGAGAACCAAGATCTGCGGTGGCGGAGCTAAGAGCCCACTGTGGAAGAAGATTATTGCAAACGTTATGAACCTGAAGGTTGATGTTCTGGAGAACGAAGAAGGACCGTCCATGGGTGGAGCTATGCTGGCAGCAGTAGGCTGTGGTGCTTACCCGGATGTAGAAACCATCGGTAAGAAATTTGCCAAAGTTGTTGATACAGTAGAACCGGATCCTGAACTGGTTGCAAAATATGAAGAGAGATATCAGAAGTTCAGAACTCTGTATCCGGCGATGAAGCCATTGTTCTAATCGAATATCTGCCTGACATACTGGGGTTGTTGTGCTTATTTAGCACAACAACCCCATTTTGACGTACATCTGATGATGACCAATCACCATAGCCTATTTGATTATGACATATCAGGAAAAGGGCAGCTTCAGGAATTCTTCCATGGCTCTGCTGATATAGCGGCCTTTCTTCCAGTAAAAAATACAGTGCGTTTACTGCTCTGGCCGGGCAGCTTATAAAAAACAAGTTCTGAATTTGTTGGAACTCTGGAGAGCAGAAGATCCCCGATGAAAGTGATACCCATTCCCAAACATGCAATATTATAGGCAGTCATCTGCTGATCCAGGCGAAATACTACAGAAGGCGAAAAGTGATTTTCCTGACAAATGGTAAGTGCACGCTTACCGGTATCATTATCTGAACGAAGAATAATAAATGGTTCGTTCTCGAATTTGTTTAATGGAACAGAAGGAATATGAGAAGAACGGAACTGCCCGTTCCGGATTTCCTCAATAGGAATCTGATATTTCTGCAGTCTGGTATTTACTGAATAATTTTTGGGAACTGCAAGAAGAAGTTGTTCTTTCTGGTAGATATAACGTTCAAAAATCTGGTTATCCAGAATACAGTTATCAATCACCAGATCTAACTTTCCGGCCTGGAGAAACTGGGATAGTTTTGCTGTACTTTCTTCTACAAGAGAAATTTGAACATGGGGGAATTTTTGGGAAAAATCAGCAATAAGGGGAGGCAGAATCCACGAAGAAAAAAGTTACTGCCACCTACATTAAGAGTACCTGTTTTGAGATTTCCCAGATCCAGTAGGTAGTTTTCGAGATTATTTTCAATATCCATGACCTTTTCAACAGCCTGTATATAATGTTTTCCAACTTCAGTTAACTGCAAAGGTTTGGTACTTCGATCAAAAATAGGATAGCCAATACGGTTTTCCACACGTTTTACATTGGCGCTTAAAGAAGGCTGCGAAATGAAAAGAGCAGCAGCAGCTTTGGAAAAGCTTTTTTCCTTGTAGACCTCATAGATGTATTCCATTCCCTGAAACATATAAACTCCTCCGATATATAATTTAAACACTATATATTTTATAAAAATATATGTATTTGATTATATTATAGCAGAGATATATAATGAGGGCAAATACATGGGAGGGCGAATAACTATGAAAAAAACAGACTATCGTGTAGAAAGGGATTCTATTGGTGTAAAGGATATTCCGGAAGATGTATATTATGGAGTACAATCCTTACGTGCGGCTGAAAATTTTCACATTACGGGGCTGAATATGCATCCGGAAATTATTAACAGTCTTGCATACATAAAAAAAGCAGCAGCGATAACCAATTGTGAGGTGGGGCTTCTTGAGAAGAAAAAAGCACAGGCGATTGTCCAGGCATGTGATGAAATTGTTTCAGGAAAATTCCATAATGAATTTATTGTGGATCCTGTTCAGGGAGGAGCTGGCACATCTTTAAATATGAATGCCAATGAAGTAATTGCAAATCGCGCGATTGAGATACTGGGAGGAAAAAAGGGCGATTATACAATTATAAATCCTAACGATGATGTGAATTGTGGACAGTCTACCAATGACGTTATTCCTACTGCCGGTAAAATGACTTCTCTTCGTTTGTTGCAGAATCTGAAAAAACAGCTTCTTCGCCTCTATGATGCTCTTAATGAAAAAGCTACAGAGTTTGATCACATAATAAAAATGGGGCGTACACAGATGCAGGATGCAGTACCAATTCGTCTGGGACAGGAATTTAAGGCATATTCGGTAGCAATCATGCGTGATATCCACAGAATGGATAAAGCAATGGATGAAATGCGGACTCTTAATATGGGAGGTACTGCTATTGGAACAGGAATTAATGCAGATGAGGGCTATCTGAGAAGAATTGTTCCAAATCTCACTGAAATATCGGGAATGGACTTTATACAGGCTTTTGATCTGATTGATTCCACTCAGAATCTGGATCCATTTGTAGCCGTTTCCGGTGCTGTGAAAGCATGTGCGGTAACTCTTTCCAAAATGTCAAATGATCTCCGTCTGATGTCCTCCGGTCCACGTACTGGTTTTGGGGAGATTAATCTTCCGGCAAAACAGAATGGTTCCTCTATTATGCCAGGTAAAGTTAATCCGGTTATTCCTGAAGTAGTGAATCAGGTGGCTTTTAATATTATTGGTAATGATGTTACGATTACTATGGCTGCAGAGGCTGGTCAGCTGGAATTAAATGCCTTTGAGCCGATTATTTTCTATTGCATGTTTCAGTCTATCGATACTCTTGGCTATGCAGTCCAGACATTGGTAGATAATTGTATTGTAGGAATTACGGCAAATGAAGAAAGATGCCGTTATCTGGTAGAAAACAGTGTAGGTATTATCACTGCAATCAGCCCCCATCTTGGATATCAGAAGGCTGCGGATATTGCAAAAAAGGCAATTAAGACAGGCGAATCTGTAAGACGTCTGATTCTGAAAGAAAAGCTTATGGACGATGATGAACTTAATCGCATTCTGGATCCGATCCATATGACGGAACCTGGTATTTCCGGAAAAGATTATCTTATAAAAAATAAGAAAAAACAGGCGGGAAAATCTTCCCGCCTGTTAAATCGTCTGGACACATATCATACATAAATATGATTTTTATATTTTTGAATTATTCGATTGATTTCAACCGGATTAGAACAGACCTGTGATCTTACCTGTCTCGTCTACGTCGATTCTCTCAGCAGCCGGAACTTTAGGAAGACCTGGCATTGTCATGATCTCGCCTGTAAGAGCTACGATGAATCCTGCACCAGCGGAAATCTTCAGGTTACGTACTGTAACTTCGAAGTCAGTAGGAGCACCCAGTTTAGTCTGGTCATCTGTTAAGCTGTACTGTGTCTTAGCTACACAGATCGGGCAGTTGCCAAAGCCAAGAGCTTCTAACTGTTTCGCCTGTTTCTGAGCGTTAGCTGTCAGAACTACTTTCTTACCGCCATATACTTTCTGAACGATCTGGTTCAGTTTGTCTTCGATAGAACCTTCCAGTTCATATGCATAGGAGAAGTCGTTTGGTTCTTCAACAAGACGGATAACTTCTTCTGCAAGTTTGATTCCGCCTTCGCCGCCTTTTGCCCATACTTCAGAAAGAGCAACGTTAACGCCCAGTTCTTTACATTTAGCTTCTACAAAGTCAAGCTCTGCTTTTGTATCTGTAGGGAATGCGTTGATAGCAACAACACATGGAAGTTTGTATACGTTTTTGATGTTGGAAACGTGTTTTAACAGGTTCGGGATACCTTTTTCAAGAGCTTCCAGGTTTTCATTGTTAAGGTCAGCTTTAGCAACGCCGCCGTTGTATTTCAGGGCACGTACTGTAGCTACGATTACAACTGCGCTTGGTTTTAAACCAGCCATACGGCATTTGATATCAAGGAATTTCTCAGCACCAAGGTCAGCACCGAAACCAGCTTCTGTGATTGCATAATCAGCAAGCTTCATAGCCATCTTTGTAGCTGTTACAGAGTTACATCCATGAGCGATGTTTGCGAATGGTCCGCCATGTACGATTGCAGGAACGTGTTCCAGAGTCTGTACAAGGTTTGGTTTCAGAGCATCTTTTAACAGGGCTGTCATAGCGCCTTCTGCGTGAAGGTCACCTGCTGTTACAGGTTTCTGCTCGGAAACTTTTCCGTATGTATATCCGATGATGATCTTGGATAATCTTTCTTTCAGGTCTTTGATGTCGCTTGCAAGACAGAGAACTGCCATGATTTCAGATGCAACTGTGATGTCGTATCCGTCTTCACGAGGCATACCGTTTGTCTTTCCGCCAAGACCATCTACTACGTTACGAAGCTGACGGTCGTTCATATCTACACATCTTCTCCATGTGATCTTACGTGGGTCGATGTTTAATGCATTGCCCTGGAAGATATGGTTATCGATCATAGCTGCCAGTAAGTTGTTAGCTGCGCCAATGGCATGGAAGTCACCTGTGAAGTGAAGGTTAATATCTTCCATAGGAACAACCTGTGCATATCCGCCGCCTGCTGCACCACCTTTTACACCGAATACCGGTCCTAAGGATGGCTCACGAAGAGCTACCATAACACTCTTGCCAAGTCTCTGCATACCATCTGCAAGACCTACAGTAGTAGTAGTTTTACCTTCTCCTGCTGGAGTTGGGTTGATAGCTGTAACGAGGATTAATTTTCCATCCTTCTTATCACTTTCTTTCAGAAGATTGTAGTCGATTTTTGCTTTGTATTTTCCGTACTGCTCCAGGTATTTGTCGTCAATACCTGCTTTCTCTGCGATCTGAGTAATTGGAAGCATCTCGCATTCCTGTGCAATTTCAATGTCTGATTTGAATCCCATAATTGTTTTTCTCCTTTCGTTTCCGCATAACATGAAAAACTTCTGTTGCTGTTCACTCCGCGATCAGCAACAATTATTAATTGAAAGAAGTATTGGCCGGTCTGCCTGGTATTCCTGATTTCTGCCCTGAAAGTTATAAAAAAAGGCCAGTATCTGAATATTTCAAATACTGCCCAGACGGTCGGCTCCCACAAACCTCCGACTCCACGTGGTTTGCACTCCACTCTTTCCGTCAGTACTCGAAGGTTCTTTCAATTGATGAATACAATATATCATTTTGAGAAAAAAATGTCAAGAAATTTTTGTTGAAACGTCAAAAAATGTGAGTAAACTGGATAAAAGTTGTGCAAATTGATAAGAGAAGAGAATCGTAATCCCTGGTCATGAAAGAAAATACGTTTTCTCAAGGAAAGAAATTGTTAAAAAATAAACACAGTTTTCCCTGATAAATGAAGAAAATATAAAAAGCGGGTAAAGCTAGAGCGTGTCTGAAAAATCATTCCCGCAATCTGCACGCCCCCACTTTGCGGGATATTTCACCCGAATTCAGTTGCCGTAGCCCGCTACGGCGCCCTCATCCGGGCAAAATATCCCACAAATTGTGACGCACATCTTGCAGAAAGCCTTTTTCAGACACGCTCTAGTGCAAAATATGGAAAAATGGAATTGACAACAGTTCAGAAGATATGTTATTCTCATCTTTAGTATGAAAAGACACTATCGTTTTCATGCAAATATTTGCTCACATTCAGAGACAGTTTCTGAATGTTAAGCCATACGGACAGGCGGGGCAGTTGCCGGGTGGGAGACACCACATTATTGATTGAGTTAGAAGCTCAAATTTTATAAGTTGATTACTTTATAATAATCAGTGCGTAAGCACACATCATCTTGTGAAACGGTCAATAAGAGCATAGCATATATTTGCCAGCGATTGAAGACGACAGCAGTCATGAATATTTCAGAATACGGGAACAGGCACAGGATACAGACGGATTTATACGGGAAATCCGGTCAGTATATAAAGAGACAGAGCCTGAGAAATTCTATAGATCATGAGAGAAGCAGATGGTGAATGAACTTATCTGCTTCTTTTTGTGCAGATATAGCAGATATAAAGGATATGGTTGGAGATAAACGCTTTGCGGGGATGTGTAGCGATTCTATAGAATCGTGTGCCGAGTCTCACATGCGTTCGACTTGAATATATAGAGAAATAATTGAATCATTGTGCCGGTTTTGAGCCAGTATACAATTGCTGTATGATTGAACTGTATTTGCCGGTACATGACGACAGGAAAAGAGGAACATGTCAAATGGATTATGAAAGACAACAGCATGCGCCCATATATGAAGCACTGGAACGTTTCCGAAAGAAGAGAGTCGTTCCCTTTGATGTGCCGGGACATAAAAGAGGAAGAGGAAATCCGGAGCTTGCACAGTTGCTGGGAGAGAAATGTGTGGGGCTGGATGTTAATTCTATGAAGCCGCTGGACAATCTCTGCCATCCGGTTTCAGTGATCAGAGAAGCGGAGGAGCTTGCAGCAGATGCTTTTGGCGCAGCACATGCATTTCTTATGGTAGGAGGAACCACATCTGCAGTGCAGAGTATGATCCTTTCTGTTTGTAAGTCAGGGGACAAGATCATTCTGCCGCGAAATGTACATAAAAGTGCCATCAATGCCCTGGTACTGTGTGGTGCAATTCCGGTTTATGTAAACCCGGAGGTGAATGCACAGCTGGGTATCTCCCTTGGCATGGAGGTCAGCCAGGTGGAGAAGGCTATGGATGAGAACCCGGATGCGGTGGCGGTTCTTGTAAATAACCCTACCTATTATGGAATCTGTTCGGATTTGCGGACTATCGTAAAGAAGGCTCATGCCAGAGGAATGAAGGTGCTGGCAGATGAGGCTCATGGAACCCATCTTTATTTCGGCAGAAACCTTCCTGTATCCGGAATGGCGGCAGGTGCCGACATGGCGGCAGTTTCCATGCACAAATCCGGTGGAAGTCTGACACAGAGTTCGCTGCTGCTTTTGAATAAGAGTATGAATGCAGAGAAAGTGCGCCAGATCATCAATCTGACTCAGACCACAAGTGCTTCTTATCTTCTGTTGTCCAGTCTAGATATCTCCAGAAGAAATCTGGCACTCAGGGGAGAGGAATCCTTTGAAAAGGTTGCAGGGATGGCGCAGTATGCCAGAGAGGAGATCAATGAGATCGGCGGTTATTATGCATATGGTATGGATCTGATCAATGGAACCAGTGTTTTTGATTTTGATGTTACAAAACTCTCCATTTATACACTGGGAAATGGGCTGGCAGGTATTGAAGTTTATGATCTTCTCAGAGATGAATATGATATTCAGATCGAGTTTGGAGATATCTGTAATATTCTGGCTTACATTTCCATTGGAGACAGGCTTCAGGATATTGAGAGACTGGTAGGGGCATTGGCTGATATTGAACGTCTGTATAAGAAGGACAGCACAGGTATGCTTTCCGGGGAATATATCGCACCTGCAGTGGTGGCGTCTCCACAGCAGGCATTTTATGCGGAGAAAGAATCTCTGCCCATGGAACAGACGGCAGGCAGGATCAGCGGTGAATTTGTTATGTGTTATCCTCCGGGAATCCCGATTCTTGCTCCTGGGGAAATGGTGACACAGGAAATTGTAGAATACATTCTTTATGCAAGAGACAAAGGCTGTTCCATGCAGGGAATGGAGGATCCGAAGGTAGAACATCTTCAGGTCCTGAAAGGGGGTATCTGATCATGGAATTATGGTATTCCGAGTTCCATACAGGAAATGTAAAGCTTTCTGTCCGGATTAACCGACAGTTATTTTCAGGGGAAAGTGAATTTCAGAGAATCGATGTGTTTGAGTCTGAAGAATTTGGAAGATTTGTGGCTCTGGACGGTGAGATCGTATTTTCTGACAAGGATGAATTTATTATGATGAAATGGTCACGCATGTGCCAATGACAGTACATCCCAATGTAAAAAATGTTCTGATTATCGGTGGCGGTGACGGTGGAGTTGCCAGAGAACTGATCCATTATCCACAGATTGAGAGCATTGATGTGGTGGAATCCGATAAAATGTTTGTGGATGTATGTGCGGAGATGTTTCCGGATATTGCCCAGGGACTGAAGGATGAGAGAGTCAACATTTATTATGAAGACGGCCTTCGGTTCCTGCGGAATAAAAAGGCCAGATATGACCTGATCATCAATGATTCCACAGATCCGCTGGGACATACAGAGGGACTTTTTACAAAGGAATTCTACGGAAGCTGTTATAAGGCTCTCAGAGATGACGGAATCATGGTTTATCAGCATGGAAGTCCTTTTTATGATGAGGATGAGGTGGAATGCAGAAAGATGCACAGAAAGGTTTTCCGGTCATTTCCGGTGAGCAGGGTTTATCAGGCACATATCCCTACCTGTCCCTCGGGATACTGGCTTTTTGGATTTGCATCAAAGAAATATCATCCACTGGAAGATTTCAGGCCGGAGAGGTTTGATAATCTTAATATAGAAACATGGTATTATACAACAAACCTTCACAGAGGAGCATTTATGCTTCCAAAATATGTAGAAGATTTACTGGAAGAGGAGGAAAACAGTTTATGAGTAGATTATTGGTAATCGGATGTGGTGGGGTAGCTTCAGTGGCAATTCGCAAATGCTGTCAGAACAGCGATGTTTTTACAGAGATTATGATCGCAAGCAGGACAAAGGAAAAATGCGATGCACTCAAAAAGAAGATTGAAAGTACAACGAAGACAAAAATTGAGACAGCAAAGGTAGATGCGGATAATGCAGCAGAGGTCGCAGAATTGATCAGAGCCTATAAGCCGGATGCTGTCCTGAATGTGGCACTTCCATATCAGGATCTTACCATCATGAATGCATGTCTGGAAGCCGGTGCGGATTATATTGATACTGCCAATTATGAAGCAGAGGATACAGAAGATCCCACATGGCGTGCAATCTACGAAAAGAGATGTAAAGAAAAAGGCTTTACTGCATATTTCGATTATTCCTGGCAGTGGGCTTATAATGAGAAATTTAAGGAAGCAGGACTGACTGCTCTTCTGGGAACCGGTTTTGATCCGGGTGTTACCAGTGTATTCAGTGCCTATGCCTTGAAGCATTATTTTGATGAAATCCATACCATTGATATTCTGGACTGTAACGGCGGTGATCATGGATATCCTTTTGCCACAAACTTTAACCCGGAGATCAATCTTCGAGAGGTTTCCGCAAATGGTTCCTACTGGGAAGACGGACATTGGGTAGAAACAGAGCCTATGGAATTTAAATCTGTCTACGATTTCCCTGAGGTAGGAAAGAAGGATATGTATCTTCTTCATCATGAAGAGATTGAATCACTGGCAAAAAATATTCCGGGAGTACAGAGGATCCGTTTCTTTATGACATTCGGACAGAGCTATCTGACACATATGAAATGTCTGGAAAATGTAGGAATGCTTTCCACCGCACCTGTGGAATTTAATGGACAGGAGATCGTGCCGATCCAGTTTTTGAAAGCTCTTCTGCCGGATCCTGCATCTTTGGGTCCGAGAACAGTGGGTAAAACAAATATCGGCTGTATTTTCACAGGTGTTAAGGACGGAAAAGAGAAAAGTATTTATATTTATAATGTATGTGATCATCAGGAATGCTATAAAGAGGTGGAATCCCAGGCAATCTCCTATACAACAGGTGTTCCGGCTATGATCGGTTCCATGATGGTAGTGACCGGACAGTGGAAGAAGCCGGGTGTATTTAATGTGGAAGAATTTGATCCGGATCCATATATGGAAGCACTGAACAAATGGGGACTTCCATGGAAAGTCTGCGAAGATCCTGAACTGGTAAAGGTCTGGAAAGCCAATGAAGATTAATCAACTGCAAACTCCCTGCTATGTGATCGATGAGAAGAAGATGCGGGAGAATCTGGAGATTTTGAAAAAAGTCCAGGAGGATACCGGGTGTAAGATCCTTCTGGCGCAGAAAGCGTTTTCCGGTTTTGCTCTGTATCCCATGATCGGAAAATATCTGGCAGGTACCACTGCCAGCGGTCTGTTTGAGGCAAGGCTTGGATATGAAGAGATGGGGAAAGAGAATCATGTTTTTTCCCCTGCTTACCGTACAGAAGATATAGAGGAACTGGATCGGATCTGTGACCATATTATCTTTAATTCCACAGCACAGCTGAAGAAATTTAAAGAAGTGTGTACCGGAGCCAGTCTGGGACTCCGTATTAATCCGGAATGCTCCACTCAGGGGGATCATGCGATCTATGATCCCTGTGCGCCGGGTTCAAGGCTGGGGGTTACCAGAGAGAACTTTGACGGGGAATGTCTGAAATGGATCGACGGACTGCATTTTCATACGCTCTGCGAACAGAATGCGGATGACCTGGAGAAAACATTGCAGGCGGTAGAGGAGAAGTTTGGAGAATTTCTGTCTGAGGTTTCCTGGCTGAATATGGGTGGCGGACATCATATTACCAGAGAGGATTATAATGTAAAGCTCCTGGAAAAATGTATTCAGCATATGAAGGAAACCTATGATCTGGATATTTATCTGGAGCCCGGGGAGGCTGTTGCCCTGAATGCCGGATATCTGGTGACAGAGGTTATGGACATTGTGGAAAATGAGATCAGAACGCTGATTTTGGATGCTTCTGCAGCCTGCCATATGCCGGATGTGCTGGAGATGCCCTATCGTCCGCCTCTTAAGGACAGCGGGGAAGCAGGGGAGAAGGCATATACCTACCGCTTATCTTCCTGCACCTGCCTGGCAGGAGATGTGATCGGAGATTATTCCTTTGACAGAGAGATCCAGATCGGGGACAAGCTGTATTTTATGGATATGGCGATTTATTCTATGGTGAAGAATAATACATTTAACGGTATGCCGCTGCCGGATATTGCGGTTATGCATGAGAACGGAGAGTGTGAGGTTATCAGACATTTCGGATACGAAGACTTTAAGAGCCGGCTTTCCTGATATCTGCCGGGCTATCAAAGAAAAGGAGACAGACATGGAAGTTACAGAGAAGAACAGAACAAAATATCGTATGCCCGGAGAATTTGAGCCTCATGAGGGATGTGTGATGATCTGGCCGGAACGTCCCGGTTCCTGGAATTATGGGGCAAGGGAAGCACAGAAAGCATTTGTGAAAGTTGCAGAGGCTATTGGAGAGAGCGAAAAGGTGTATATGCTGGTTTCCAAAGCTCAGATGGAGAATGCAAAGAATCAGCTTGGGAATGTTTCCGGTGTGACTTTGCTGGAATGCGAGACAGATGACGCCTGGGCCAGAGATGTGGGAGCAACCATGGTTCTGGATGAGAAAGGGGCGGTCTGTGGAGTTGACTGGCAGTTTAATGCCTGGGGAGGAGACTTTGATGGACTTTACCGGAACTGGGAGAAGGACGACAGGGTGGCTGCCTTTATCTGCAGGACTCTTGGTTGTCCATGTCTGGATGCCAGACCTTTTGTGCTTGAGGGCGGTTCCATCCATTCTGACGGAGAGGGGACTCTGATCGTTACAGAGGCCTGTCTTCTGAGTCAGGGACGCAATCCTCAGATGAGCAGGGAACAGATAGAGGAACAGTTGAAGTACTGGCTCGGTGTCCACAAGATTATCTGGCTTCCATGTGGAATCTATCAGGATGAAACCAATGAGCATGTGGATAACGTGTGCGCTTTTGTAAGGCCCGGAGAGGTTGTGCTTGCATGGACAGAGGATGAGACAGATCCGCAGTATGCCATGTCTCTGGCTGATCTGAAGGTGCTGGAACAGGAAACAGATGCAAAAGGCAGAAAATTTAAGATTCATAAGCTTCCGATTCCTCAGAAACCGGTCTGCCTTACCCAGGAAGATGTGGATGGCTTTGTGTTTGAAGAGGGAGAAGACGAACGGGAAGCAGGAGAACGGATGGCTGCCAGTTACGTGAATTTCTATATTTCCAATGGAGGGATCATCCTTCCACAATTTGGGGATGAAAATGACAAAAGGGCAGTGGAGATTCTGCAGAAGTGTTTTCCTGAAAGAAGGATTTATCCCATTGATGCCAGAGCCATCATTGTTGGCGGTGGAAATATTCACTGTATCACCCAGCAGATTCCCGGAAAAAATATCTGACCTTGATGCAGAAAACTTTGAGAGTCATGTGTTTGAGGGTTATTACCTGAAAGTTATGAAAAAACTTACTTATGTAAACAGGAGCAGGAGGAACAGACAGGATGAGAAATGTAACAGTGGCAGCAGTTCAGATGAAATGCAGTAAAAGTGTGGAGAAAAATATTGCCCATGCAGAGGAACTGGTGCGTCAGGCAGCAGCAAAGGGAGCTGAGATTGTTCTTCTGCCGGAGCTTTTTGAACGGCCCTATTTCTGCCAGGAGCGCAGATATGAGTATTATGAATATGCGCAGACTGCAGAGGAAAACCCTGCAGTGCGTCATTTCAGCAGGGTAGCGGCAGAGCTGGGGATTGTGATCCCGGTCAGCTTTTATGAAAAAGAGGTCAATAATACTTATAACAGCGTTGCGGTTCTGGATGCAGATGGAAAGAATCTCGGTATTTATCGGAAAACACATATTCCGGATGACCATTATTATCAGGAAAAATTCTATTTCACACCGGGAGATACCGGCTTTAAGGTTTTTGATACCAGATTTGGAACCATTGGAGTTGGAATCTGCTGGGATCAGTGGTTCCCGGAAACGGCAAGATGTATGGCACTGCAGGGAGCAGAGCTTCTCTTTTATCCCACTGCCATCGGAAGTGAACCCATCCTGGAATGCGACAGCATGGAACACTGGAGAAGATGTATGCAGGGACACGCTGCCTCCAACCTGATCCCTGTGATCGCTGCCAACAGAATCGGTGAGGAAACAGTAGAGCCATGTCCGGAAAACGGAATGCAGAAATCTGCTCTTAATTTTTACGGCTCTTCTTTTATCACAGACAACACAGGTGCTCTCTGTGCAGAACTGCCCGGAGGGGAAGAGGGGGTGCTTGTAAGCACTTTTGACCTGGATGCATTAAAGGCAGACAGACTGAACTGGGGACTTTTCAGAGACCGCAGACCGGAGATGTATGCAAAAATTGTCGGAAAATGACGAAAGCAGGAGAATCCGAGTGGATTTGCAGTGTTATTTCCAAAACGATATATGTGTTTATAAGAATTTCATAAAAAGTTTATGATTATATTAGTTGCTACCTGCGGTATATATGGTAAAATAAGAGTACGAACGTTACTGATAACGGAGAGAGCAGTAGAGTTTTGATATGTATTTCTGGCAAAATGGAGTGTAGAAGATGAACAGAAAAGAATTTTTGGAAATCCTGAGAAGCCAGCTTGCCGGTCAGATGCAGGAGGGCAAAGCAGCGGCACATATCAGGTATTATGAAGATTATATACAGTCTCAGGTACGTGGCGGACGTTCAGAGCAGGAAGTACTGCAGGAACTGGGAGACCCACATCTGATAGCAAAGACTCTGATCGATACAGATGATGGAAGTACACAGGAAGATTACGGAGAGTATTCTTCTTACGGAAGCAGTTATGGCAATGAGACAGAGCTTCCTCATCAGCAGGAGAAACGATGGAAAAAAGTATCGATCTTTCTACCTGGCATGGCAGGGCTGTTGTTATTGCAGCGGCGGCTGTTATAATTATTTTACTGATACTGATAATCGGAGTTGCGATTCCGTTTTTTATTATTCTTGCAATTATTCTTTATTTTCTTTCATGGCTGAAGAAAAGAAGTAATCAATGAAAATCTATGCAGGGTTTCAGAAAAGAAACCCTGCGCAAAATCTTAAAAATTTTAAAAATCTAAAAAATCTTAAGTGTAAACGTTCTTGTTTCACGATATTAATTCCCCTTGAATATTTATAATCATACAATTTCAACTTATTTCTATTCTTTAATCCTGCCTGGTGCAGGGAAAAATCCCACATTCATTTTTATATTTTTTGTTCGGAAAGGAGACGGAAAATGAAACACAATTTCAAACTGAAAGAACGCCTTGGAGCTTTGCTGCTTGCAATGCTTTTTATCTGCAGGCAATTCTGGGGCTTGTGCCTGTCTGCGTAACTCAGGCGGCACCATTAACTGTAGAAACATGGGACAGTGACAAGGTGGTAGATTATGGTTATCGCTTTAACATGAAGTTTCAGCCCGGAATTACCACATATGAATCCTTTGGGTGTGATAATCTGGACAGGGAAGCTTTTTCAGACAATGGAAAAAGCGAACGTGACACAGAGTGCGTTCGTGTAGGAGCGGACTATAAAGCCGGAAGCGCAGGGATGCGTTATAACAATGTAGGAAAAGATGGAAATGGAAATATTGTTGATGTCAGACTCATCCTTGTGGGAGTAGAGAATGCAGAACCCCGTTATGATCTGCGCACTGCAGAATCAATTGTTCAGAATAAAGGCGGAGCTACGTTTGCGTGGAAAGATAATGAAGCTTATCCGATGGTTGGATTTTCCAAAAACAGTATCGGTGTATTTATTTATTCTGTAGGATATGCAAAGGTTAAGTTTCAGTTTCTGAAGCATGGAACAGAAGAAACACTGCCGGTCAGTGGCCATGGAACCATACGTGATATTGATGCGGGACAGGGAGTCCGTATTCCGTCAGGCAGCAGTCTGGATAATGCATATGTTCTGAAAAACAATGATTATCTGACGGTAGATGGAAATTCTGTAAGCTCACCCCTTGGTTCTGTTGAGCCGGATGATCCGAGAGGATGGCTGAATCTTTTTTATAATACAGATAATTTTACGGTAGAGTTCTGTCATCAGTTCAGGTTGGATAAATGGGATAAAAGTCGTGAAGATGCCATTGCAAAGGCCGGTTCTCAGGAAAGATGGGCAGAGATTACAAGAAATAAATATCTCGATCCATCAGGCAACAGTTATTGTCCGAACTTTAAAGGACAGAAATACTGCAAAGCATATGCATATTTTGATTTTACATCCTATTGTTTCGGTGATGTTGAGATGAAAAAAGCGCCTGAGAAACGTGTGGGAGAGGCAAACTGTACATGGGAACAGGCAGCTGCCGCATCAAAAGAAAAACCTTTTGGCATTCGTCAGGGACAGGAATTTCAGTATATGATCCGGGCAGAGGTGACACCCAATAGACTGAAATCCTTTGTGGTACAGGATATACTTGAGGATTGTCTTACTATAGAGGATGCATCAAAAGTCAGTATTGTGAATGATGCAGGGCAGACAGTGACAGACTGGTTTGATGTTGCTGTTGAAGGACAGAAAGTGACCTGCAGCGCCAAAGCAGAGAGTATTCAGGATGAAGCATTTACAGATAATCAGACTTACACATTTACTTTAAAAGTACGCCAGAGACCGGAATCAGAAATCAACATTTCAAAATACCTTGCAGAGGATGGATACAGTATTCTTGTACCGAATCACGCATCCATGAGTTATGAACGTACAAACGGAAGCGGCGATACAATGGATACGGAAACAGTGTGGGTAAAGGGTGTGATTCCACCGGAACTGGAAGTAAAGAAAAATACTTCTCAGTATGAATGGAAAACGGGAGATATCATAGATTATGAGGTTCTGGTTTCTCAGACAAAACAGGATGTAAAAGCAGTAAATGTTGTTATTACAGACGAGCTTCCATCATGTCTGCAGCTTCTGGAAGGGCAGTATGCTACAGAGACAAGTCAGGGAGGCGAGAACTGTACGCTTACCGGACAGGGAGAAAATGGATGGAAAGCAGAGTGTCCGTCCCTGAAGTATGGGGAGACGATCACAATCCGTTTTAAATGTCAGGCATCTGCGGATTCCAATGGACAGGAATGGGAAAATATTGTGACTGCAACAGCGGATAATCTGATCAATCCTGAGACAGGAGAACAGGAATCCAGAAAGGATATGGCAGAAGTATGGCCGAACAGTCCACAGCTTGAAATTGACAAAACAGCAGATAAATATGAGTGGCAGGCAGGAGAGCAGGTAGCTTACCGGATCGTGGTGAATAATGTAACGGCAGGAACGATTGCGAAAGATGTAACTATTACTGATATTGGTCTGCCGCAGGGACTGGTTCTGGCAGGTGGTGCACAGAGCATGGAAGTACTGGGAGTTCAGCAACAGGTAAACTATCCCGTACCGGATAAGAAAACAGGACAGGCATATGAAGCGAGACCTGTGGATTCTCAGTTGAATGCAGATGAGAACGGATTTTCCTTTTATTGTTCTTATGTGCCATACAGTCAGCCTGTAACGATTATTTTCCATTGTATCGCACAGGAAGAGGCAAATGGACACGAAAGCGTAAATGCAGCAACTGTAAAAGCTGCTAATACAGATGAGAGATCTGATGACGCAGAAGTATATGTAAATTCAGGAGAATTCTGGATTGAGAAATCTGCAGATCATTATGAATGGCAGGTCGGAGAACAGGTACAGTACAATGTGGTGGTGGAGAATAAAAAGCAGGTACAGTGGCCCGGAACGTAACTGTCTGGGATACCGGTATGCCGGCAGGACTTGCGCTTTCATCGGCAGAGGATGTATCGGTAAGCGGAATCCCACAGAATATTACGCAGCTGACAGCAGGGACCGAAGATGTTTTGAACCAGCTCAATCCGGAATTTTATAATGAGACATCAGAGAAACCGGTGAATTATGAATTTCTTCAGGAGGGAAGCGGATGGAGACTGAATATTTCAGATCTTCCGGCAAATACTCCGGTTATGATTTCTTTCCTTTGCACAGTTACGGAAGCGGCAAATGGAATGGAAAGCATTAATGTTGCCAATGTGCAGGCGCAGAATGCCCCTGTTTCGCAGGATGACGCAGAAGTGTATGTAAATACAGCAGTTCTTTCTATTGAGAAAAGTTTTCAGAATCCATATCTGGCAGCCGGGGACGGACGTGCGGAAAATGAATTCCGGGTAGGAGAACAGGTGAATTATCAGGTTACGGTTAATAATCTTCAGAAGGGATCTATCGCAAGAAATCTTGTGATCAGTGATCTTTCCCTTCCTGAAGGGCTGGTTCTGGACGGAGCTGAAGATGCTGTTACTGTAAGCGGTGTTCCGGCTGTTATTCAGAATCCGGTGGCAGGAACTGATGATGCAGGAAATCAGCTGAATCCGGAAAATTATAAAGAAACAGTGGAAAAACCGGTCAGCTGTCAGGTTACACGTCAGGGAACCGGATGGATCGTGACGATTTCAGATCTTCCGTATCAGACACCTGTGACTGTTAATTTCCGCTGTACTGCGCAGGAAAGCGTAAATGGGATGGAGATTGTAAATACAGCACAGGCATATGCAGATAATGCACAGAAAGTAAAGGACTCCTCAAAAATCTGGGTGAACTCGCCTGTTCTTAAAGTAGAGAAGACGACGGACAAACTATTTTACAAATATGGTGATATTATTACATACCGCATTGTCCTGACACAGGAGCAGACCGGATGTGTGGCGCGTAATGTTACTCTGCAGGATGTGATCGATACTCAGGGAGTACGTCTTCTGAAGGATTCGGTGATTCTGATGGATGAGAAAGGAAATGTGGCAGATGCTGATGTACAGATCAATGATGATAATACTTTCCTGATGTCAACAGGCAGGACACTGGTCAGGGACAGCAGATATAGTATCTGCGATAATGATAAAGGCGGTCTTTTTGAGCAGGTAATGTATAATCCTCTGGACTGTCAGGAACAGAAAAGTATGATCGTGGAATATCAGGCAGCGGTGATTGATGCAGCCCTGGCAGGACAGAAAGTGCACAATACTGCAGTTGCAGACAGCAGTGAAAAGATACCTGCAACCGGGGAAACAGAGACAGAGGTACACAGTCCGATTCTGGAAATTGTGAAGGAATCAGATAAGAAAGAGTATGCGCCCGGTGAGAAAGGATACTATAAACTGACAGTAAGACAACTGCGTGAGGATGTCACAGATCAGAATATTGTTATCGAAGATAAACTGGAAACCCAAGGGGCTTTCATTGTAAAAGACAGCATTTTTGTGAAGAAAAACGGTATAGAACTGAAAGATGCCAAAATAGAGGCAGATGATACAGGATTTGTAATTCAGACAGGAGCATCGTTGTCAGATATGGATAAAATTGAAGTCTGCTATGAAGTGGTATTTAAAACAGAAAGCACAGAGCCTGAAAAAATCGTAAACACAGCGAAAGCAAGAGGTGATATTTCACCGGAAATTACTGCGCAGCAGGAGGTATATGTGAAAGCAAAAGCAGAACCCATTGTCACACCAACACCGTCTGCCACACCGAAACCAACAGAAACACCAAAGCCGACAGAGACACCAAAACCAACAGAAGTACCGAAACCAACAGAGCAGCCAAAAGTCACACCAACACCATCTGTACCGGGAACCTGCCCGAAAATGACTCCTGTACCGACGAAAGCACCGTTAGCATCTTATAATGGTGGAAATAATGGAGGCACAACTTCCGGAAGCGGAGGCAGCAGTTATGGAAATTCAGGTGGATACGGAAGCTATCAGAGTGGTTCCATGGCAGGAAGTTCTAAAACAGGAGATGTCAGGCCGTTTAAAATGATGGCTGTTCTTGGACTCCTCGGAGTGGGACTGCTGACAGGAGGTGTGGTGATCTACAGAAGAACTGTTTCCGGGAAGAGAAATATAAAGGGTATGCCGCGGAAATGAAAAAGCTCAGGACATTTGCAGTAAGTATGATCGTAGCAGCACTTGGGCTTCTTATATATTGTGCCGGTTTCTATATAAAAAGTTATGAACAGAATCTTGCAGCAAAGCAGGAATATGCAGAGCTTTCCCGGATGGCAGGGGTGAAGAACAGAGCAGATGCCGGATTATTGGCAGATGCCCCTAAAAATGCTGAAGACAGCAGTACAAAAAACAGTGAAAAAAAACGCAGGAAAAAACAGAGAAGATCTTCTGAATCAAAAAACAAAAACTGTACAGATGAAATCAGGGAATCCTTCGGGATTTCCTGGGAAAATTTAAGAAAGATCAACTCTCAGACAGTTGCCTGGATTACTGTCCCGGGAGCCGATATTTCTTATCCTGTAGTTCAGGCGGCAGATGATGAATATTACCTGAAACATAATTTCAGAGGAGAGGAAGATCTGTTTGGATGTATTTTTCTGGAACATGACATAAAAAAGAATTTTACAGATTCCCACAGTATTCTTTACGGGCATAATATAGAAGGTAATATGATGTTTGCAAATCTGAACCGTTATGAACAGCCTGAATTTCTGAGAAAATGTCCTGAAATTGAGATCACGACACCAAAAAGAAAGTTTCTGTACAAAATTTTTCTGTGGAACAGGCATCTTCCCAAAGCCCGGCATTTGAATATGGATACAAGTTGTCCAGTCCTGCATACAGGAGACAGTTATCTATATTGAAAAAATAATTCCATGTATGACACAGGAGTAGAGCCTGATGAAACAGAGAGAATGGTGACTCTGATCACCTGTAATTCACGTCTGGATAAAGAAATACGTATGGCAATACATGGGATTTGCCATGAATGTTATGGTATAGAAAAAGCTGAGCCGAAGTAATGTTGAAATCAATCGGATATTGGTAACTTTCGTAAAGGATGAACTGTTACTGTTCACACATCACTATCCCGCGAGGTGTTTTGGCATAAATATGCCATGAAAAATCCCTCGATATTTTGTATAATTTATGCATAAAAAACAACTTGTTCGTACGTGCGTACAAGTTGTATCCTAAATACAGGAGGGAAGAAGACATGACAGATAATGGAAAAGCCGAAATATTTCTCACTGATGGAACAGCTCAGAAGTGATATTATGTCAGGAGCTATCCGACCGGGAGAGAAGCTTCCTTCAGAAAACGAGCTTTCACAGAAATATTCCCTGAGTAGACATACAGTTCGTAAAGCACTGGGAATCCTGGAGCAGGACGGATATGTAGAGGCATTTCACGGAAGAGGTACTTATTGCTCTGAGAATATGCGCCATATAAAGAATTCAAAGAATATTGCGGTAGTGACCACATATATTTCTGATTATATTTTTCCGAGACTGATACAGGGAATGGATAATGTCCTTTCAGAAAGCGGTTACAGTATTATCCTGAAAAACACAGCAAACAGCAGACAGAAAGAGGCCAGATGTCTGGAGGAACTTCTGAAGAAAGATATTGATGGACTGATCATTGAACCAAGCAAAAGTGAGATGATCTGTAAACACAGAAATCTTTATCAGAATCTGGATAAATTTGAAATTCCGTATGTGTTTATTCAGGGAATCTATTCAGAAATGAGGGATAAACCTCATATTCTTATGGATGATGCACAGGGAGGCTATCTTGTAACAAAATATCTGCTGGAACTGGGACATAAAAAGATCAAGGGTTTCTTTAAGGCAGACGATATGCAGGGACTGGAGCGCCACAAGGGATATGTGAAGGCCTTACAGGAGTCAGGGATTGCCTATGATCCTGATGATGTTGTCTGGTTTCATACAGAGGACAGGAAAGTAAAACCTGCACTGATGGCAAAAGAAATGGTACAGAGCGGACAGCTTCCGGATGGAATCGTCTGTTACAATGATCAGATTGCTGTTCAGGTTATGGAAGAACTGGAGAAAATGGGAGTCAGGATACCGGATGATATTTCCATTACCGGTTATGACAATTCACTGTATGCTCAGCGAGGAAGCGGAATCACAACGATAGCTCATCCGCAGGAAAAGCTGGGAGAAATGGCAGCAGAGCTTATACTTGAGAAGATCAACGGAGTTCCTGAAGAAGAAGTAAGGTTAGAAAGACTGATTTATCCGGAACTGATCATACGGGGATCATG
>ENA-OQOA01000251-OQOA01000251.1-human-gut-metagenome-genome-assembly--contig:-NODE-251-length-26953-cov-2.726944_pt1 | contig 26953 bp, 31 predicted proteins | sample MGYA00242633_ERZ504888 | MGnify/ENA primary metagenome ERZ504888 (study PRJEB26092, sample SAMD00036372) | human gut metagenome | host: Homo sapiens | study: EMG produced TPA metagenomics assembly of...
TGCGGATTTTTCTACGCTGGCTCATATTGAGCATTACACAAAAGCCGCTGATATTCTGGCGATCACCCAGCCTTCGCTGAGTTATGCGATCTCCACTCTCGAGGAAGAACTGGGCGTGAAACTGTTTGAAAAAAATGGAAGGAATGTTACTCTTACCAAGTATGGAAAAGTTTTCCTGAATGACGTGGAAGAGGTACTGAACCGTCTGGACTCTTCTGTGAACAGTCTGAAGCTGGCAGGTAAAGGGAAGGCTGCATTGATGTGGTATTCCTGCGTACACTTGGAATTGATTTTCTTCCTAAGATCATGCGGGGATTTCTGGAGGAAAATCCTACTAAAAAGATAGATTTTAATCTGTATTGTGATAAAGTTTTAACATCTGATATTCTGAACGGATTAAAAGAGAAGAAATATGATCTGGGTTTCTGTTCCAAACTTGATAATGAGCCGCTGATCGAGTTTATTCCGGTTGCCAGACAGGAGCTGGTTGTGATCGTACCTCTTGATCATCCGCTGGCAGTAAAGGATGAAGTACGGCTGGAGGATACCATTCCTTATAAACAGATTATATTTAAGAAGAGAAGTGGCCTGAGACAGATCATTGACGGACTATTTGAATGTATCGGGCAGACACCGGATGTGGCTTATGAGATTGACGAGGATCAGGTTGCTGCAGGCTTTGTCTCCAACGGCTTTGGAATCTGCGTAGCTCCCAATATTCCGATCCTGCAGTCTCTGAATGTAAAGATCCTTCCCTTAGTTTCTCCAAGCTGGCAAAGAAACTTCTATATGGCGATGCTGAAGAACGTATACCATCCACCGGTTGTGGAAGCATTTAAGAAATATGTGATCGAGCAGGCACAGAAGGAATGGGATTATAAGACCAGCTGATCTGACTTAATAAAATATCAGAATACAAAAAGATATGGGACTGTCCCGTCAGTCGAGACACCCCATATCTTTTTATAATAACCGATACATTCAATATTATGACTTGATATCCGGCACTTCTGATATCATAAACCAGATCTGTCATGTTATATTATTTTTCTTCATCCATGGTGCGGAGTCTGTGTACCAGTTCTTCGCAGATTTCCAGTTCGTTCTTGCCATCTGTTTCGATGATGATATCAGCCGCTGCCTCGTATTTAGCGCGGCGTTTCTCCATCAGATCTGCGATAAATGGAACAGTCTTATTGTTCTCGATCAGCGGACGGTCATGGTTATTTTTGACGCGGTCAAGGATTGTCTCCGGTTTTGCTGTGAGGAGAACAACACGGCCATTCTTCTTCATCTCTACTACATTGCACTCTCTCATTGGAGTACCACCGCCGCAGGAGATCACAACATTGCTGCGTGACTGCATTTCGATAAGCAGGTTTGTCTCAAGGTCACGGAAATACTGCTCACCGTATGTCTCGAAGATATCGGAAATACTCATTCCCTGTCTCTGGGCAATGATCTGATCCATCTCTACCACATCCATGGCAAATACATTCTTAAGGAAATCAGAAATTGTGGACTTTCCCGCACCCATGAAACCGATCAGCACGATGTTGTAGTTGAAGAGTTTTCTTGCCTGGATCCGTTTACTGTTTGTGCGGATGCATTCAAATACATCGGAAACCTCGTCCTTATGGCGTCTACCTTCCATTCTCTTCTCCAGCCATTCTTTCTGCTTCGCTTCCTGCTCAGGCTGTAAAATCTGGAGTCCGTTGGCTTCTTTATATGCCATAATGTCCTCCACGATCCTGTTACGCATGATAAGTGCATCCAGAATGATCTCATCACACTGGCCAAGACTCTCTCTGAGTATTTCTAACTGATTCATATCTCTTTCCTCTGTCTTTCCTATGTCAGCTTGCAACAGACCGCAGATCAGCCACAGGCTGACATAAACTATTCACGAACGGCAATATATGAATGCCGACTGTTAAGATTTATTATATCAATATCGCTTTCGTATAGCAACCCTTTAAACCATTAAATTATTTCATCTGTTCGATAGTTTTTTCTATGAATTCGACAGACGATTCTATGGCAAGACTCTGATGACGGTTCTTTTATAGCAGTCCCAGTAAATAATGCATTTAAGACAGTTTAGCAGAGTGCGAAAGACAAGGAAGATATCTGCAGGCGTGCTGACGCACGGCAAAGATATCTGACGCAGGATTTCACACTCTGCTGAGCTGGATTAAGATGCATTATTTACTGGGACTGCTATAGGTTCCCATATAAATGTATCTAATGGAAAAAATCATGAAATACTTTTTCAGTGTACCATTTAAAACTGATTTTTTCCACTGATTTCTCCGCATAGACCGGATAAAAATCTATCAGTTTTCCATCCAGGTAATAGGCAATGCGGCCAAGCTTCTCCCCCTTAAGAACCGGTGCACTGACTTTCTGTGGAATTTCTATTTTACAGGTTACAGTTTCCCCTTTTTTCAGAAGGACTTCTTTTTCCCTGTCATATGCGGTTACACTGCATTTACCTCTCAGATAGATTTTCGTTCCTATATCCTGACCATCTTCCACACCGTCTGTTACCAGGATTTTTCCGGTCTGTGGTTCTTTCCAGTAGGTTTCGTACTCATAGTTGTAATCTCCGAAGTCCAGCAGTTTCTCTGTGTCACTCCATTTATAGGTTTTGTGGTTGGGCCACCCACAGCCAAGGAGACTGACGATAAATGTTTTGCCCTCTTTTTCCCATGCACATACATAACAGTATCCAGCCTGGGAAGTATAGCCTGTTTTTCCGGCAAGAACTCCGTCTCTCATGTCAAGAAATGCGTTGGCATTATGTACGGAAAAGGTTCTCTTTCCTGTGATCTCAGAGAATGTATAGTCTCTGGTCTGTGCAATGTGCAGGAATGTTTCGTTTTTAACAGCATAGCGCATGATCAGTGCCAGATCTCTGGCTGTTGTGTGATGTTTTCCATTCGCATCCTCAGCATCCAGGCCATTAGGTGTGATAAAATACGTATTCTTACATCCTATCTGTTTTGCTTTCCGGTTGAGCATTCTGGCAAAGCCTTCCACGCTTCCCCCGCAGTGTTCTGCAATGGCAACCGCTGTATCATTGTGGCTTTTCAGCATAAGGGAATACAGAAGATCCTCCAGATAATACTGTTCTCCTTTCTGAAGTCCCAGCTTCACTTCCGGCTGGGATGCCGCATTCTGAGAAACCTGAACATAATCATCCCCCGGAGAGTTCTCCAGTGCCACAATACAGGTAAGCACCTTGGTTGTGCTGGCATTTGCCAGAGGCCGCTCTCCGTCCTTTTCATAGAGTACTCTGCCGGACTCTCCGTCCATGAGGACTGCTGATAATGCGTACAGTTCTGCCGGTTCTTCTGCAACAGGTGTCATGTCTACTGTCTGAGGTATTTTGTACTCCGCTCCCCGGGCGGAGGTGTATGTCTGCGTAAACAATAATACCGCCGTCACAACAATGACAGCGGCAATATGTTTCATTCTCATACTCCACCTCACATGCTGGCAATCCATGAATATCACTGTTCATAATTTACGGTTATTCACAGATCTGTTGTTTACAGGATATCTGCAGGATTTTGCTTCACCCTATAAGATAATTTATGCCTGCATGTCCGGAATATGACTGTCACAGTTCCGAAAAATATCGGGATATGCCCATTACCCGTTATAAGTCCGGTCCCATCTTTTGCTCAGATGATAAGCTCCCTCTCTTAAGGTATAAAGTTCTCCCAGATATTCCACAGCTTCAGGAACCGCCTCTCTGTAAAGCCTCTCAAGTTCAGGCATGGGAGCTTTTGCCTGCTCTACTGCTTCGGCAGTCATGAAATGTTCAATGACAGAGCCGATGGACTCTCCTCCCAGTCTCAGAAGTTTCCCCAGAATCCTGCGTTTTCTTCCATGGTCATCACACACCATGAAATTGGTAAGAATTTTCATCATCCTGACAGAAATATAAATGTTTATGGTTTTCACCAGAGGAATGGCCCTGTGGATCACTCTGGCATATTCCATCTTCGGCATGATCCCGCAGGCCGGATAATAATGGTCGGGATCTTTACCTGTCTCTTCCATAAGCACACGGTCAAATTCCTTCTCCAGAACAATGTGAGGAATGACGCCTTCTGCCGCCATCTTATTTACATAGTGATGGCATGCGGAGTCCAGAATATAATGACAGCCAAATCCAAGAAGATATGCAAAAAGTGCCTCATCATCATTTCTTCTGACCTGCCGCATCCCTTCTTCAAAAAAGGCTCTTGCCTTCTCATGATGCATCTCAATCCCGAACTGGGTGACAGGATTCTTTGAAACCATATAGTAGAACAGGATATCCGGCCCATGTAAACCGATCCTGTACAGATCTCCATGTCTGCGGATCAGAGCTTTCATATCTGAAGGCAGTCTCTTATATACTTCTTTTCCAAATAAATCATGTGCATATGTGGTTGGCATTATTTTTTCTCCTTTATCTTACACATCCAGTTTCAGCTGGATTTCTTCCTCTGCCTCTGCCTTAAAGTCCTCTATCTGGACAGGGTCAGGGACAGGCAGGGATTCCAGATCCTGTACGCCGAAGCAGCGCAGAAACTCTTCCGTGGTCCCGAGCAGGATCGGACGTCCGGGGGCATCCAGACGCCCAAGTTCCCTGACCAGACTGTATTCTACCAGCTTGTTGATGGCGTGGTCACATTTTACCCCTCGGATCTTCTCGATCTCCGCCTTTGTAACCGGCTGTTTGTATGCAATGATGGATAAGGTTTCCAGCATAACATCTGACAGTGCCGGTTTCTGAGGATGCAGGGCAATATTGATCAGATACTGATAATATTCTTTCTTTGTACACATCTGGAAAGAATTCTCCAGTTCTATGATCTGGATGCCTCTGTTCTCTTCCTGATAACGGTCCATCATATTGCGGATGATCCTTCCTGTTGTCTTCTCGTCCACACCGATGGCTCTGGCGATCCGGGGCAGTTCTACGGAACCGCCCATTGCAAAAAGTATTGCTTCTATCGCAGCTTCTGTCTCCTTAATCTTCACTCAGTCTTCCTCATTCCTTATCCTTTTTATTACATATTGATCTCTGTATTCTGCGGTTCATCTTCCGCAAATTCCGTAAGATTCTTCCATGTATCCGGATCTGTCTGTACTTCAACAGAGATATCATCGAACAGCCCGTCCTGCTCCACGTGGATGTGTCCCATTTTCATCAGTTCCAGTATGGAGAGAAAGGTGACGATCACCTGTACTTTCGAGCACTGACTCTCCAGGAGATTGCGGAAGCTGAATTTCCGATGGGTACGGGCAAAATCTTTGATCTCTATCATCTTATCAGACAGGCTGACCTCTTCCTTCTCGATGGTTCCGAATTTGCTTCGGATAGGATCAACCTTGTCTTCCTGCCTGCGGATGATAGACTTGTAGATTGCATTCAGCTTCTCCAATGTGAGACCTGCCAGAAGTTCCTTTGGATCTACAGGCTCTCTGTACTGCAGTACCTCATCGGGAAGAGTGGGCTCTTTAAAGAATACATTTGCCGCATCGTCCATCTTGTCCTTCAGTTCATAGGACATAAACTTATACATCTTATATTCCAGAAGTTTCTCCACCAGTTCCGCTCTTGGATCTTCCTCTTCTCCCTCCTCATTGACTTCTTTCGGGAGAAGCATTTTACACTTGATATCCAGCAATGTGGCTGCCATAACCATAAACTCGCTCATGACACCAAGGTCTTCCCGCTCCATGGCATGGATGTATTCCATATACTGATCTGTGATCTCCACGATGGGGATATCATAGATATCTATTTTATTTTTTCGATAAGGTGCAGTAAGAGATCCAGAGGACCTTCAAATACTTCCAGCTTTACCGGAATTCCCATAGCACAGTCTTTTCCTTTTCAAGTAAATATTTCGCTGCCATACAGTCAGCAGACAGTAACAATATTCTCAGGCATTCGGTTTCAGATCCACCATCAGCAATTCTCTGGGATTATGGATCCTTACAGGTATAGTGTGTTCCCCTGCTCCTGCGCTTACCAGCATATGCTGTTCCTTCCTGTGGAAATCTCCGCAGCAGAACTTCGGAAATGGATGAAGCTGTGGGGAAAGCAGCCCATTGTGCCTGCCAATTCTTACAATCCCTCCATGATAATGCCCGCTCAGGATCAGATCTGCCCCCCAGTCAAAATAGGTATCTCCATATTTGGGACTGTGAGCCAGAAGAATATTCAGGGAATCGGAAGATGGTTCTCCGATCAGTTCTCTGACTTCCTCTCTTTTAAGCTGTGGAGAAAATGGCTTTTTATAATAGATCAGAGGTACTTCCAGACCATAGACAGTAAGGCTGGTTTTTCCCACCTGCAGGCTGCAGGATTCATTATGCAGGATATGGATCCCGGCTGTCTTCAGCTCCTTTTCATATTCCTGATATCGGGCTGCCATACAGTTCTCCTGAGGATCTGTCCTGTACAGCTTATATTCATGGTTTCCCAGTGCATAATAAACAGGATACTGCTGAGCCAGGCTCCGCAGAAGAGATGATGCAGTCTTTAAAGAAGCAGAATCATTTCTCACGATCATATCACCGGCAATGAGAATCCCATCCGGTCTGTACCGGTGGATCGTCTCCAGAAGCTTTCTGTTATCAGGGCCAAATTCCATGCCATGAAGATCTGCGAGCACCGCAAATCTGATGCCTCTCGCATCCTTTATTTTGTTAGAATGGATTGTATAATGTACGGTTTTAAATCTTTTCATGCAAGTTTTCTTTTCCCTTTATGTTCACTTTGTGTCTGACAACGCATTCTGCGGGATATTATTTTCCGAATCCGCAGTTCGGGAATGTACAGACATCACAGTTCAGGCAGAGTCCACCCTCTCCAAGTTGGTTAATCTCTGATAATGTGATCTCATCATCTGCCATCAGTCTCGGCAGAAGCAGATCAAAGATGGTATTCTTTGCATACATAACACATCCCGGAAGCCCAAGGATCGGTATCTGCCTGCCGTCTTTCTCATAATAGGAAACCAGCATCATAGCTCCCGGAAGTACGGGTGCACCGTAGGATACGATGCGGGTTCCTGTTGCTTTGATCGCACCCGGAGTTCTGTCATCCGGATCTACGCTCATTCCACCGCTGCAGACTACCATATCGGCTCCCTCTTCGATAAATTTCAGGATATCGGCTGTTATCTGTTCCATATTATCACCCGGTTTTGTCTGACCGATGACCTCTGATGGAAATTTTGCAAATTTATCTCTCAGTACAGGAGTGAAGGTGTCAGTGATCAGACCTTTCTGCACTTCACTTCCTGTTGTTACGATACCCACCTTTTTCTTCTTATATGGCAAAATGGAAAAGATCGGCTCTGTGCCTGCCACCTCTGCTGCACGATCCATTTTCTCCTTCTCGATCACCAGAGGGATAATTCTGGTTCCTGCAAGTTTGTCGCCCTTCTTTACAGGAAAATCTCCATGGCGGGATGCGATCATCATCTCTCCAAGTGAATTGACAGCCAACAGAGCTTCCCTGCGGATCTTAAGCACTCCGTCAATGTCTGCGATCAGCTCGATCTTTCCCTCTTTTATATCAGAACCATGCATGGTGTCCGAATCTCCGGCACAGATCTTATAAAGGATCTCTGCGCCTTCATTCTCATGAAGGATTCCTTCTTTCTTCTCCCACACATATAAATGTTCTTTTCCTACAGAGAGTAACAGAGGAATATCCTCTTCTCTGACAATATGACCTTTCTTAAAAAGCACCCCTTTTTTTACATCTTTGATAATCTGTGTGATGTCATGGCATAAAATGTGCCCTACGGCATCTTCTGTACGGATTTCTTTCATTATATAGTACCTTCCTTTTGTTTTTATTTCCCTCAATACCTATTTGGATTTTATTATACATCGGATTGCTGTCCTTTGTCAAAAAATTATAAAACTGTCCAAAATACTTTTTGTTTACAGGTTACTGTTCACTCTGTTCTCAGTAACGTTTACAATCTCATGACGACTTTTTTCAGGCAGTCCGGATATGTGGCTTTTCCTGCATTTTCCCCGTAAAGGATCCGCACTCTTCCCAGTTCCTTCCCATCGACGGAATAGATCATCTCCCCTGCCAGGGTGTTCTTTTTCACCGGGGCCTTTACTTCCCTGTGGATTCTCAGCTTTCTTTTTACATTCCCGATATTCTGTCCTGTGGTATCCAGATAGTGGAACTGTTCTTCATAGACCAGAGAAACCGTCTTTTTCTTTCCATTTCTGACCGGGATCTCCGGCAAAGCTTCCATTTTCTTATCTATGTACAGGCTGCATTTTGAAAAGCCATAATTCAGCATGGAGGCTGCATCTTTAAATCGCACTTTTATAGTCCGGGGCTGCCATCACTACTGCGATCAGGGTAATGTCATTTCTTTTTTGCGACTGCACTGAGACAGTATTTTGCAATGCTGGTGCTTCCTGTTTTCAGACCGACACAGCCCTCATAGCTGCGGATCAGTTTATTGGTATTGGTAAGTCCGAATTCCTTTGTCCCCTGCCTGGTCACATGGGTGATATTTTCCATCCATATGGAAGAATATTCCAGAATTTTCGGATATTTTGTGATCAGTTCCCTGCTCATGATGGCAATGTCCCTGGCTGTTGTGTAATGATCGGGAGATTCTGTCAGACCACAGCAGTCTTCAAAATGAGTATTTTTCATCCCAAGTCCTTCTGCCCGTTCATTCATGTGGCGGACAAATTCCTGTTCACTGCCACAGATATGCTCTGCCATTGCTACACTGGCATCGTTTCCTGATGCGATCACAATGCATTTAATCAGGGTTTCCACTGTCTGGATTTCCCCCTCCTCCAGAAACACCTGAGAACCGCCCATTGACTTCGCATGGGCACTGGTTGTGACTGTGTCGTCCATTTTCAGGCTGCCTTTATCCAGAGCATCAAAGATCAGGATCAGCGTCATGATCTTCGTGATACTGGCAGGGCTTCGTCTGGTATCCGCATCCTTCTGATAAACGACTGTTCCTGTCTGCGCTTCCATTAAGATTCCTGATGGTGCTTCAATAAGATCTGTGGATTCTGCCTGTCTGGTATTGCTTTCCTCAGGCAAAAAGATTCCGGCGGCATATACAGGTGCGGTGATGGTGCAGACCATGATAAGTATAGCGCATATTATGGAGATCCATTTTTTTCGCATATTCTCTCTCCGATCAATGTACCGGCAGGCTGCCGGCTCTAAGACTACTTTCTTTATTCATTATATAGCAATCCAATAAAATAATGCATCTTAATCCGATCCGATACCTGATCATAATCAGATAAAAAGCACTGAAAACCATAAAAATCGATTTTCAGTGCTCATTTTACATCAGCGGCGCAAATGCGCGGAAAATATTCTGCATGATACGCAGCCCTATATTTCTGTTCAGGCAGAATTCCGGTTCTATCTGCCTGCAATATTCCATAGTCTGGATAAAATCATCTTTGATATCCTGTATTACTCTGTTTCTGTAGATCCATACACCATCCTCAAAATGAAGATAAAGACTTCGATAGTCCAGGTTGATGGTTCCCACAACTCCGATCTCATCATCACTCACAAAGGATTTTGCGTGAAGGAAACCGGGCTGATATTCATAAATCTTTACACCGGCTTCCAGAAGCTGCCTGTAATAGGACTGGGTAAGGATAAATACCAGCTTCTTGTCAGGGATTCCCGGCGTCATAATACGCACATCCACCCCGCTTTTGGCTGCCAGACAGAGGGCAGTCATCATCTCATTGTCTATGATCAGATAAGGAGTACAGATATATACATATTTTTTTGCCTTGTTGATAATGTTCAGATATACATCTTCACCGACAACCTCCTCATCCAGAGGTGTATCACAGAACGGCTGGACAAATCCGTCACTCTCAAATTCTTCCTCATGATATCTGTGGGGAAAATAGGCTTCATAATCGACACTCTCTTCAGATCTGCCGATCACTGCCCACATATGGAGAAACATTACCGTCATATTCCAGACAGCTTCTCCCTTGAGCATAACAGCGGTATCCTTCCAGTGTCCGAAACGCTCTTTCTGGTTGATATATTCATCTGCAAGATTGATGCCTCCCGTAAATCCAACCCATCCGTCAATGATACAAAGCTTCCTGTGATCCCGGTTATTCTGGATAATATTCAAAATGGGACGGAAAGGATTAAATACCTGACATTTGATTCCTTTTTCTGAAGCTCTTCATAATATTTATGGGGAAGTGTTGTAAGACAGCCAAATCCGTCATAGATCAGGCGCACATCCACACCCTCCGCAGCTTTCTTTTCCAGAATATTCAGGATTGTCTGCCACATCACCCCATCATTGATAATGAAATATTCAATAAAAATATATTTCTTCGCCTGTTTCAGTTCCCTCACAAGCACCGGGAACATATCATCTCCTACCTGAAAATACTCTGCAGTTGTGTTCTCATGGACCGGAAATCTGGAAACATCCGAAATATATCTGGACTGATTTGAAGCCGAGGGATCCAGAGCCTCCAGCTTCTGCCTCGTCTGCGGCCGATCCCGCAGATACTCCCTACTCTCCTCAATCCTCTGTTCAAAATGCTGCTGCATGATCGCAGCGATCCTGGAACGTCCAAATACAAAATATAATACCACTCCAAGAATTGGCAGGATCAGGATCAGCATTGTCCAGGCCAGTTTGTAGGAAGGATTTATTTCCTTATTCAGGATCCATAATACCAGCACAATACCTATCAGCCTCAATCCGATATCAATATATCTGGAATAAGCGGCCAGACGCAGTACCATCATTAAGATCCATCCGAGCTGGACAAGCATTGCAACCGCAACATAAAAGATTCTGTTGAAAATCAGCTTTGCCAGTTTTTTAAACAGTAAAAGGATCCAGTTTTTCTTTTCTTTAAGTATTTTGTTATTTTCTGCCTTCAAGATTACTTCCTTCCCCTGATTATTGTCCAAATTATGATAAAAATCCCTGACAGAACTGCCAGGGATTTTTGCGCACAATTAATTATATTTACGTTTTCTTGCGGCTTCAGATTTCTTTTTACGACGAACGCTTGGTTTCTCGTAATGCTCTCTTTTGCGGATTTCCTGCTGGATTCCTGCTTTTGCACAGCTTCTCTTGAATCTGCGAAGAGCGCTATCTAAAGTCTCGTTCTCTTTTACGATTACGTTTGACATAGACTCACACCTAACCTCCCTCCAGTTGTAGATTGTGCTAAAATACAACTGTCTGGGTATTTTTTCTTGCACAAGTGATATTATATATCATTGCCTGTGGGTTCGTCAACATCTTTTTGGTTAAATTTTGCAGATTTTTTTAGTTACTATTCACACGCCACTATCCCGCGAGGTGTTTTGGCATGTATATGCCAAAGTCCCGAGACATACCGCGCGAATTTATGCGATTAGCATAAATTCTGTGCATCGCGAAGCGTGTTGCTGGTCACAAAGTGAGCAGTAACAATTTTTACTTTATCTGACCTTCAAGGATTCCTGCTGCTGCATCTACGGCTTCCTGAGCTTTAGCAGGGTTCTTTCCGCCGGCCTGAGCCATGTTCGGACGTCCGCCGCCGCCACCGCCTACGATAGCTGCCACTGCTTTGATCAGGTTACCTGCGTGAGCGCCTGCTTTCTGTGCTGCATCAGTAGCCATTGCAAGAAGGTTTACTTTCTCACCGTTTACTGCTGCCAGAAGGACAACACCTTCACCAAGTTTGCCTTTCAGCTGGTCACCAAGGTCACGAAGTCCGTTCATATCCACTCCGTCTACTTTTGCAGCAAGAAGTTTCACACCTTTGACTTCTACTACTTTATCCATAACATCTCCCAGAGCTCCCTGAGCCAGTTTGCTCTTTAAGGATTCGTTCTCACTGGAGAGTGCCTTTACTTCTCCCTGAAGATGTCCGATTTTCTCTACGATCTCTGCAGGATTTGCTTTGAGAGCTTTTGCAGCTTCGTGAAGCAGTTCTTCCTGTTTCTTATAGTATTCCAGAACTCCGTTTCCTGTCAGAGCTTCGATACGGCGAACACCTGCTGCGATACCGGATTCGGAAACGATCTTGAACAGCATGATGGAGCTTGTGTTTGCCACATGAGTACCACCGCAGAGTTCCTTGGAGAAGTCGCCCATGGATACCACACGTACCTTCTGGTCATATTTTTCTCCGAACAGAGCCATTGCTCCAGATTTCTTAGCTTCTTCCACATCCATAACATCTGTACGGACTTCAAGTCCGGCCTGGATTTCTTGTTTACAAGTGCTTCTACCTGTGCGATCTCATCAGCTGTCATAGCCTGGAAATGAGCAAAGTCGAAACGAAGTCTGTCCGGTGTTACCAGAGAACCCTTCTGTTCTACATGACTTCCAAGAACTGTCTTTAATGCTTTCTGAAGAAGGTGTGTTGCACTGTGGTTCTTCTCTGTATCTCTTCTTGCAGCTTCGTCCACTTTCAGGGAAACTGTTTCGCCTGTAGAGATCATACCGGATTCCATATGACCTACATGGCCAAATTTGCCGCCGCGAAGCTTGATGGTGTCTTCTACTACGAACTTACCGTTTGCAGTTTCGATCACACCTGTGTCACCAACCTGTCCACCCATAGTTGCATAGAATGGAGTCTGCTCTGTAAAGACAGTTCCTTTCTGTCCTTCCATCAGGGAGTTTACGATCTCTGTCTCTGTTGTAAGGACTGTTACTTTGGAATCAAAGGTAAGATGATCGTATCCTACGAATTCTGTTGTAACATTTACATCGATATCATCATATACAGTTGCGTCAGCACCCATATAGTTTGTCACTTCACGTGCAGAACGGGCTTTGTTTCTCTGCTCTTCCATACATTTCTGGAAGCCAGCTTCATCGATATCATATCCTTTTTCCTCAAGGATCTCTTTTGTAAGATCCATCGGGAATCCGTAAGTATCATATAATTTGAATGCATTTTCGCCGGAAAAGTGTTTTCTCTCCTGCTGCTTTCATCTCATCTTCCATCTCTCCAAGGATACGAAGACCCTGGTCAATGGTCTTGTTGAACTGGTTTTCTTCATTTGTGAGAACTTTTAAAGATAAATTCTTTCTTCTCTTCCAGCTCCGGATATCCTGCTTTGGAACCATTGATCACTTCTTCACTTAATTTTGCAAGGAAGGTGCCTTCGATTCCAAGAAGACGTCCGTGACGTGCTGCACGACGGATCAGACGGCGGAGTACATAACCGCGGCCTTCGTTTGTAGGCATGATACCGTCGGAGATCATAAATGTTGCAGAACGGATATGGTCTGTGATCAGACGGATGGATACGTCATCATTATAATTCTTCTCGTATTCTTTTCCGGAGATCTTACATACCAGGTTACGCAGTGCGCAGATAGTATCTACATCGAAGATGGAATCTACGTCCTGCACAACAACTGCCAGACGTTCCAGACCCATACCTGTATCAATGTTCTTCTGTTTCAGTGTTGTATAATTTCCGTTACCATCGTTCTCAAACTGGGTAAATACGTTGTTCCATACTTCCATGTAACGGTCGCAGTCACAGCCTACTGTACAGCCAGGTTTCCCGCAACCGTATTTCTCTCCACGGTCATAGTAGATTTCTGAACATGGACCACAGGGGCCTGCACCATGCTCCCAGAAGTTATCTTCTTTACCAAAACGGAAAATTCTGTCAGCAGGGATTCCGATTTCTTTGTTCCAGATGTCAAAGGCTTCGTCATCTTCCAGATATACGGAAGGATACAGACGGTTTGCATCCAATCCTACTACCTCTGTGAGGAATTCCCAGGACCAGTGGATGGCTTCTGTCTTGAAATAGTCACCAAAGGAGAAGTTACCAAGCATCTCAAAGAATGTACCGTGACGTGCAGTTTTACCTACATTCTCGATATCACCTGTACGGATACATTTCTGGCAGGTACTTACTCTTGTTCTCGGCGGGATCTCAGCACCTGTAAAATATGGTTTCAGCGGAGCCATACCTGCGTTGATCAGCAGAAGACTCTTATCTCCCTGTGGTACCAGGGAAAAGCTTTTTCATTACCAGATGTCCTTTGCTCTCCCATGAAGTCGAGGAACATCTGACGAAGTTCGTTTACTCCGTATTTCTTCATTAATCTTTTCCTCCTGAAATCGGCGGCACCGGTTCAGCAGTATCCGCCGATATTTCTATAATGAATTTTTATTTTGCCAGAACTTTATTGAATTTCTTTTTGCCTTTTTTCAGCACTACACCTTCACCTGTAAGTGCATCTTTGGCAACTGTGTATTTCACATCTGTGATCTTCTCACCGTCAATGGAAACACCGCCCTGTTCAATGGCACGACGTCCCTCGGAACGGTGTTGGAACCATTCTTGCTTTTACAAGCATGGAGATCAGGTCGATTGTTCCTTCTTCTGAGAAGTCTTCGTCTGCAAGCTCAGTTGTCGGCATGTGTGCTGTATCAGCGCCGCCTGCAAAAGTGCTCTTGCGCCTTCCTGCGCTTTCTTTGCTTCCTCTTCGCCATGAACCAGATTTGTCAGCTCGTATGCAAGGATTCTTTTGCTTTATTCAACTGGCTTCCTTCCCATTTCGCCATCTCATCGATTTCTTCTAACGGAAGGAAGGTAAGGAGACGCATACATTTGATAACATCTGCATCATCCACGTTTCTCCAGTACTGATAGAAATCGAAAGGAGAAGTCTTCTCCGGGTCAAGCCATACAGCACCGGACTGTGTTTTACCCATCTTCTTACCTTCGGAGTTCAGAAGAAGTGTGATTGTCATGGCGTAAGCGTCTTTTCCAAGTTTACGACGGATCAGCTCTGTACCGCCAAGCATATTTGCCCACTGGTCATCACCGCCGAACTGCATGGTGCAGCCGTATTTCTGATACAGCATGTAGAAGTCGTAGCTCTGCATGATCATATAGTTGAACTCAAGGAATGTAAGTCCACGTTCCATACGCTGTTTGTAGCACTCGTGAGAGAGCATACGGTTTACAGAGAAATGTGGTCCAACATCACGAAGTACTTCTACATAATTTAAGTTCATCAGCCAGTCTGCATTGTTTACCATTAATGCCTTACCGTCTGAGAAGTCGATAAAACGCTCCATCTGTTTCTTGAAGCAGTCGATGTTGTGCTGAATGGTCTCCACTGTCATCATCTGACGCATATCAGATCTTCCGGACGGGTCACCGATCATACCGGTTCCGCCGCCTAATAATGCGATTGGTTTATTTCCCGCCATCTGCAGACGTTTCATCAGGCAGAGCGCCATGAAATGTCCCACATGAAGGCTGTCTGCGGTAGGGTCAAAGCCAATGTAAAATGTGGCTTTTCCATTATTTACCATTTCTTTGATCTCTTCTTCGTCTGTTACCTGAGCAATCAGACCACGGGCTTTCAGCTCGTCCCAAACTGTCATTGTTTGTTTCCTCCTCGTAATAAAATAAAACAACCCGGTTCCTGTCCCTTTAGGACGAGAACCGGGTCCCGCGATACCACCTAAATTCGCAGAAAACTCGCATTCTCTGCCTCAATAAGTAACAAACCATGCCATTGTTATGATAAACAACGGTTCTCTCTGTTACTTAAGCATGTTAACGGATGCCACTCCGCTGCAGCCTACTTACCTTACAATATCTCTGAGGTGTTCGGTGCAGAGCTCCGGGAGGTATTCACATAAGTTCCCCACGCGCCTCTCACCTGCCGGCAACTCTCTGTCTGTTTTCCCTATGTTACTCTTTCCCATCTGTGCTTTTTTATATCATATATCTGCAAGTATACAAATACAAAATTTATTTGTCAAGGAATTTATAACAATCCTCTTCATATTTCACCAACTTAAAGCATTAATGTACTCACCCTGAAATCCAGTCCACAAAGAATACATGTCCTTTGTACTGTTCATATTCCAGCTTGCTGAAATTAAGGTTCTGTGCCTTAAATGCTGCCGGAGTCATAAAGAATTTGTAATTGAAATCCTTTGTCTTAAATCCCGGGAGTGTTCTCTTTGTGCCATGATTCACATAGTTACTGAACACTTCCATGGCTGCCTTTGCTGCCGCATAGGCATTGGTCCTGTCCTCAAACTGGCCTTTCAGTCTTTTAAGAAGTGCTCCGTCTGTGACAACCGCATACTGGGTAGGTTTTCCCTGATATACCACATAACGGATCTGTGACGGAAATTCTTTATACTGATCAATGGTACAGTTTAATACGCAAAGCGCAACTGCCTCCATTCCCACGACTCCCTGATCTCCTGCTTCTGCATCACACACTGCTGCCAGAAGATCCAGATCTGACACCTTTCCGTCTGCAATTCCCGGATGTTCCAGGAACTCTTCTTCCATATAGTAGTATTTATTATTCTTCGCATCAAAGACCTTGACATATTTGCCCTCTACTGTGTAATCATTACCGGAAGTCTTTGTTGCAGCACCGTCAGAATCAAATCTGTATGTAGTTCCGTCAATGGAAGCGATGGTATTTGCCAGCATCACTCCTGAGGTATCAAAGTAATATTTCTTTCCATCAAGCTCAAGCCAGCCTGTCTTCGCCTTACCATCTGAAGGGTCAAAATAATATTTCTTACTTCCTACGGTTCCGAAACCTTTCTGATAACGGACACCGGTTGATTTTGAAAAATAGTAATAGTCTGAATCAATTTTCTCCAGACCTGTATACATTATTCCATTTGACGGCTTAAAGTATCTGTAATTTCCGGCATTGCTCTTCACCCAGCCTGTACACATACGTCCATTGACCTGGCTGAAATAGCGTTTCTGTTCTTTTTTGTTCGTCCACCCAGCCCTTTTGGCCATAACGCCGGAACCGCTGTAAAAATAATATTTATACTCATCTGTATCTGTGAGCCAGCCTCTTGTCATCAGGCCTGTTGTCTCATCAAAATGGCGGGTATTTCCATTGGAATCAGTGATAAATCCTGTCACCATATATCCGGCACCGCTGGTAAAGTATCGGATCGCCTGTCCGCCGGAGTCTTTTACCCAGCCTTTTACCTGAACTCCTGTTTTCTTATCAAAGTAATATTTCTTACCCTTAAGTTCCAGCCAGCCTTTCTGTTTGGAACCGTCTTTGTTTATGTAATAGGTTTTCCCTTTCTGAGTGACAAATCCTGTTTTTGTTGCCGCGGATACACTAAAACAGCCCATTACAAAAACGGTCATCACAAAAAGGAGCAGATACTTTAACAATAGTTTCCCATGTTTCTTCATTCTTATTCTCCGTTTCCTCTCTTTTTATACGTATTGTTTACGTTTTAATTGGGTTATCGTTGCATTTCTTTCTCAATCATTACAGATTTGTTACGTGGTATATTATATCGAATTCATATATTATTGTCAACTTGTGAAAAAGCAACAATTCGCATCGAACTTAAGGTTATTGGTTATTGATTACTGTGAACATAATGAACAATGATGAAACTGTAACACTTTTTGCGGTTCCACATATGATAGGATTGTAAAGAAAAAAAAACCGGAGGATTTAATATGAGCGACTTAGCTGCTACAAATTGCGGATGTGAGGACAGAGGAGGATGCGGATGTGGCTGCGCTAATAACAGCGGATGCGGATGCGACAATGGCTGCGGATGTAATAACGGATGTGGATGTAACAGTGGATGGGGACTTTCAGGCGGAAATAATTCCTGCTGTAATATCCTCTGGATCATCATCCTTCTGTGCCTGTGCGGAAACAATAACTGCGGATGCAGCAATGGCTGCGGCGGATGTGGCAACGGTGACAACTGCTGGATTATTATCGTGCTGCTTCTGTTATGTGGAAACAATGGCTGTGGATGTGGCTGCTGACAATCATTTTCTGTTGGCAGGGGGATCTTTCCCTCTGCCTCTTTATATTTTTACAGGATTATAATTTCGTCCTTATTATTCATGCTGCCTGATATTATCCTTATCTTTCATATTCTGGGAATTGATCCTGTCTGTTTCTTTTCCGGGTGCACTGTCTGAGCACATTGTTTTTTCTTTTTCTACACACTCCAGATCTATCTCATAAAAGCATTTCCATCTATAATAAGCATTTCTTTCTTTTCTTCTGACTCTGATCCCATATCTGATTCTCCATTTTTTGCAACTGCAAACGCATGATACCTGCAGCAATTCCATAAAATTTGAGGCAGCGCGCAGTAAAGCAGTCTCACAGTTATTTAAATTCTACTTTATTATATGTCAGAATCCTTCTCCCCGTCATATTCTGTTAATAAAAACATAAAATGGAAGCAGATATTATGAATGAAGAGCAGATTTCACAGACTTTACTGGATCAGATGGTCAGTTCTGACCGCGGACAGATGATAAAAGCCGCCATTCCTTATCTTCCGCCAAAAGGACAGCAGATTTTCTCAGTCTATGAAAAAGCGGTTGAATTTATCAATACGGTTTCTGTTTTCAGCAAAAGAAGTTCCGGCAGCGATCTGTGTGCCATGAGCATGCCGGACCAGAATCCGGTGGATATCGTCAATGATATCCGCAGCTTCTGTTATGGTCCCAGCAGGGATAAATTAAATCAGATGGTAAATATGATGGCTATGGTTCAGATGCTGCAGCTCATGAATCAGCCTGCAGATGGTGAGAAGGAGGATTCCCATGAATGATGACTGGCGCAACAACCCGAAGCTTGCAGGCATGGATCGTTCCAAGCTTGATATGCTTCAGAATCTGGCTTCCCAGGGAAGTTCAAAGGGTGCAAATGAGATGCTGCCTTTCCTGATGAGTGCAGCTGCTCAGGGAAAAAAAGGCGGTCTGAAATTTAATGCTGATGAGATTTCTGCGATCATTGAAGTGCTGAAGATGGGGAAATCTCCCGCAGAGGCACAAAACTTGATAAAGTGGTGAACCTTATGAAAATGATGCGGTGACCAAGTCCCCACTCACTGCTTATTACTTTTCGCAGACTCCGCAGAAAACTTACCTGATTCGGTTAATATGAATTGCTATGATAACAAAAAGAGTACATTTCATCAACTTTCCGAAATGTACTCTTATGTTCAGTAATGTAACTTGTCACCAATTATTATCTGTCATATTTGCGCAGCCTGTCGCAGATAAATGTCAGTGCCTGTTTAACTGCCTGGTCTCTGATACTTTTTCTGTCGCCCTCAAAGTGAAATTCCCTCACAGTTGTCTTTCCTGCACAGTAGCATCCCATAAATACGGTTCCCACCGGTGTTTCCTCTGTTCCACCGCCCGGGCCTGCAAGTCCTGTCACAGAGAGACAGACATCGGTTTTGGCTGCTTTTGCTCCGCCTTTTGCCATCTGTCCGGCACATTTGGCTGAGACAGCACCTTCTTTCTTCAGTGTACTCTTCTTTACTCCAAGACATTTCTTTTGGCGCGGTTTGTATATGTGACATAACCACACATAAATACCTCCGAAGCTCCCGGTACATTTACGATGTCCGCTGCTACCGCACCGCCTGTACAGGACTCGGCAAGAGACAGTGTCATTTTCTTTTTTTTCAGGAGTCCTACAACTGTTTCTTCTAATGCTGTTTTCTCTAATGCTGATTCTTCTGATGCTTCCTTTTCTGAAGCCATAATTAAAGCCTTCTTTCTAATCCTGCATGGACAGAACACTCCTGTTCTGCCAGATATATGTGATCAGGGAAATAACGGTAAGTGCCAGAGAAAGCCAGATAAATATCTGTTCCAGAATATCAAACACTCCGCCCAGATCGATCAGCAGTAAAATGATCATGATCATCTGGGAAACCGTCTTGAATTTGCCCCAGTAGTTTGCCGCGATCACAACACCGTTCTCGGCTGCGATCAGACGGAATCCGCTGATAATAAATTCTCTTCCTATAATAATGATAACAAACCATGCCGGAAGTTTTTCCAGTTCAATAAAGCAGATCATTGCAGAACACACAAGCAGCTTGTCTGCAAGAGGATCCATGAATTTTCCAAAGTTTGTCACCAGATTGTATTTTCTGGCAAGCTTTCCGTCAAACCAGTCGGTCACACTTGCAACAACAAAAATAGCAAGTGCTATATAGCGGTTTGCCTCACCGCCCAGGTCTGTAAGCATAAACAGTACAAGAAACGGAACCAGGATCATTCTGGCTACTGTAAGTTTATTCGGTGTATTCATCTGCCAACTCTCCTATCAAATCATATTCCAGTGCACCGGTCACACGTACCTTTGCAAAATCTCCTGTCATCAGGAGTTCTCCTGTCTGCACAAAAATATAACCATCGACCTTTGGTGCATCTCCGTAAGTTCTGCCAATGTATGCGCTCTCATTTGCAACTTTTCCCTCGATCATCACGAGAAGTTCCTGTCCGATACGGTCAGTTCCCTTATCATAGGAAATCTCCTGCTGAAGCTCCATGATCTCGTCACGTCTGGCCTCTTTGACTTCTTCCGCAACCTGATCAGGCATCGTTGCTGCAGGTGTATCTTCTTCCGGTGAGTAAGTAAATACTCCCAGACGGTCAAATTCCATCTCATCCACAAAGCTCATCAGCTCTTCGTGGTCTTCCTGTGTTTCCCCGGGGAATCCGGAGATCAGAGTGGTACGGAGCACGATGTCAGGAATCTCCCGGCGAAGCTTATTTACAATCTCCACCAGTTCTGCCTGTGTTGTCCTTCTTCCCATTCTCTTTAAGATACGGTCACTTGCATGCTGGATCGGAAGATCCAGATAATGGCAGATCTTCTTCTCCTCTTTCATGGTCTGGATCAGTTCATCATAAATTTCCTCCGGATAGCAGTAAAGCACGCGGATCCAGCGGATTCCTTTGATCTTGCATAACTCTTTCAGGAGGATATGAAGAGATTTCTTTCCATATATATCAGTTCCATATACGGTTGTCTCCTGTGCGACAAGGATCAGCTCTTTTACGCCTTCCTCTGCCATCTCCTTTGCCTGTGTTACCAGACGTTCCATCGGAACGCTTCGGAATTTACCGCGAAGTTTCGGGATGATACAGTAGGTGCAGTGTTTATCACAGCCTTCTGCTATCTTGAGGTATCCGAAATGTCCGCCTGTTGTGAGAACACGTTTGCCAAGCTTTTCCGGAAGATAATCAATATCTTTAAATTCCTGGAAATGTTTTCCTTCCATTGCTTCACGGATTGCCTTAAGGATGTCTCCGTAGGAAGTTGTTCCAAGTACTGCATCTACTTCCGGTACTTCCTCAATGATCTCATTCTTATAACGCTGTGCCATACATCCTGTGACAACCAGGACTTTACAGCTCCCGGTTTTCTTGTATTCTGCCATCTCAAGGATGGTGTTGACGCTCTCTTCCTTTGCGTCATTGATAAAGCAGCAGGTGTTCACCACAATGGCCTCTGCTTCAGTTTCATCATCTACGATCTCGAACCCGTTACCTGTAAGAAGTCCGAGCATTTCTTCGGAATCTACAAGGTTCTTGTCACAGCCTAATGATACGAATAATAATTTCATAAATTCTCCTATAAGAATGTGCCTGAAAATATACCTCTGTAATTCTCAGACACATCCTTTGTTTATCTATTGTGTTACCATCAGTTCTTACTCTTCAGTTGCTTCCTCAGATACTGTTCTTCTGCTGTTTCAGCAGTTTCTGCGATTTCAGAAGCCTGTGCTGATTCTTCTGAAATTTCTTCTGTCTGTGCCTCAGCTGTCTGCGCTGTTCCTTCTTCATCCTCTTCTTCCGGAGCAAGGATCTTTACTTTTCCTTTGTAGAGCTCGTCGATTGCAACTGAGAGAGGTTTCTTGCCTGCTGCACCCTCTACCATTGGTTTGGAACCAGCGATAATCTGGCGTGCACGTTTACTTGCAGCAAGTACAAGGGAATAACGGCTGTTAAGGGACATTGTTGTATCATCGTCCTCACTGTTTGTATTGATTGCTTCGATTAATTCTGTATAAGACGGATGTATCATGTATTTTCTCCTTTCTTTTAAGCGGTCTTGCCGCATGTTTATCATTTCTGAAATGCTTTGGTCTGTTTCTGGATATCGGCAATAAATTCTGCATTTCTGGATGCTCTGGAATGTTCACTCACAATGATCTGATGAAGATGATCCACGCATTCCTCTACAGTATCGTTGACAAGAATATAGTCATACTGTCCCATACCTTCTGCCTCTTCACCTGCTCTTGCAAGTCTGTCTGCGATCACCTGTGCGGTTTCTGTTCCTCTGCCTGTGAGGCGGCGTTCCAGTTCCTCTACAGTCGGCGGGGTTACAAAGACTAAAAGTGCTTCCGGTATTTTCTCTTTGATCTTCATTGCGCCCTGGATTTCGATCTCAAGGATTACATTTCTGCCTGCCTGAAGCTGCTCTTCGACATAAGAGCGTGGAGTGCCGTAATAATTTTCCACATACTGGGCATATTCAAGCAATGCATCCTCTTCGATCAGCTTCTCAAATTCATCCCTTGTACGGAAGAAATATTCTCTGCCGTCCTCTTCACCGGGACGGGGTTTTCTGGTTGTTGCGGAGACAGATAATGCATAACCATCATATTTCTCCATGAGGCGTTTCATTACTGTGCCTTTTCCTGCACCGGAAAATCCGGAAACCACTACTAAAATTCCTTTATTCATGGGTCTCTCCCTTATCCTCGTTTTCATATATTTCTGCAAAATCTCCGGGCAATGGTCTCAGGCTGAAGTGCGCTGAGCACCAGATAATACGTCGCTTTGTGACGATCACTGCTTTTGTCTTTCGCCCCTGAGTTGCATCAATCAGTGACCGGGTTCCCTTTATGCTCTGCACCATTCTTTTTACAGGTGCCGCATCCGGGCTTACCACTGCCACGATTTTCTGTGAATTGACTACATTTCCAAAACCGATATTAATAAGTCTTGCCACGTTTTCTTCCTCTATTCTACGTTCTGGATCTGTTCTCTGACTTTCTCGATCTCTGTTTTCAGATCAATGGCAATGTTGGAAATCTCCAGATCACTTGATTTGGATAAAATCGTGTTTGCTTCTCTGTTCATTTCCTGTGCCATGAAGTCCAGTTTGCGTCCGATGCCTTCTTTCTCTGTTGTGAGCATCTTTTTCATGTTCCTGATGTGGCTGTGAAGGCGGACGGTTTCCTCATCATTGCAGATTTTGTCTGAAAACAGGATGACTTCTGCTGCGATGCGGTTGTCGTCGATCTGTGTGTCTTCCAGCAGCTCGGAAACTTTTGCTTCCAGTTTGGTCCTGTAGGCATTGACTACTTCCGGAGAGCGGCTTCTACACGTAATACTTTTTCTTCAAGGCTGTCCAGTTTTCCGATAAGGTCTTTCTCAAGATTTCTGCCTTCCAGTATCCTTGTCTGGACAAATTTCTCACATGCCTCGCGAAGGGGCGGTTCCAGAGATTCCCAGAGTGCTTCCTCATCAACAGACTGTTCTTCCATGACAAGTACCTCCGGATAGCGTGACAGGGTGCTGACTTTGATATCGTAGTCAAGGTCAAAGTCCTGCTGCATCTGTTTAAGACAGGTGATGTATTCGGATGCGAGTTCTCTGTTGTATTTGAGAGCTCCGTTGTCCAGGGTGTAGTCTTCGTATGTGATGTATACATCAACTTTGCCTCTCTGGATGTAGGTTTTCATCAGGTTTCTGACTGCGCCTTCCAGGAAGTTGAGTTTTCTGGGCATTTTGATGCTGAGGTCCAGGTATCTGTGGTTGACAGATTTTAGTTCGATTGTTATTTTTCTTTCTTTGGTCACGACTTCTGCCCGGCCGAAACCTGTCATGCTTTTTATCATAGTTTTTCTCTCTTTGTCTGTCTATTAGTGTCGGGGTATGTGTGCCTGTTCTGGTTTACATACAGATTTTATTATAGTTTCATTATAGAATGGGAGTCAAACATTTTTTCGTTGATGGCGGTAGGAAATGTGTGGTATACTAGCAGAAGGGACGCCGCAGGTGGGACGCAGGTAGGACGCAGGAGAAAAATAAATAGTTCCGGGCGCGGTTTCGGGGTTAGTCAACTCTAAGGCTTCGGAAATCTGCTAAAGGCATGAAAAAAAACAGCAAAACTCGCTTCGCTCAGACAGGTTGCTGTTTTTTTCATAACGCAGATTCCCGAAGCCTAAGAGTTACTACAACCCCTGCAAATGCGCCCGGAACTATTTAATTTTCTCCTGCTGGTGACTGGCTGTTGGAGGTATATGGTATATCCTTTAAATTGAACGGCTTTCAGAAAAGCTTATTATAGTTTGTTTGTCAGAAAGGGCTTCGCCTTTCTGACGTAAAACGTTGATTATTCTGACTAACTGATTTGTTTTTTCTTTTCTTGATCGTACTGTCGTATTGATTGAGTTTTGATTATTTTTACTGATTATTTTTTTAAAGGAGTGTTTTTATATGGCTTTTGATGGGATTACGATTGCGGCTATGGTGAAGGAGCTGCATTTGAATTTGGATGGAGGACGGTTTAATAAGATTGCTCAGCCGGAGGCGGATGAGCTTTTGATTACGGGGAAGGGGGCGAATGGGCAGTGCAGGCTGCTGCTTTCGGCCAGTGCTTCTCTTCCGCTGATTTATTTTACTTCCAAGAATAAGCCCAGTCCTATGACTGCGCCTAATTTCTGTATGCTGCTGCGTAAGCATATTGGAAGTGCGAGGGTTTCGGATATCAGGCAGCCGGGGATGGAGCGTGTGGTGATGTTTGAGCTGGAGCATCTGAATGAGCTGGGAGATCCCTGTAAGAAGGTTCTTATCATGGAGCTGATGGGCAAGCACAGTAATATTATTTTCTGTGATGATAAAGGGATGATCCTGGATAGTATCAAGCATGTTTCTTCTCATATGAGTTCTGTGCGTGAGGTGCTTCCGGGAAGGGAGTATTTTATTCCGAAGACGCAGGATAAGCTGGATCCGCTGACTGTGAGTGAGGAGGAATTCTATGATGTTGTGTGCAGGAAGCCATGTAATGTTTCCAGGGCTGTTTACTCTTCTCTTACTGGAATCAGTCCGGTTGTTGCGGAGGAGATCTGTTTCAGGGCTTCGATCGACGGAAGTGATGCAGCGCAGTCTCTGGATGAGGCGGCGAGGGTGCATTTGTATCATACGTTCCGCAGGCTGATGGATCAGGTTGTGGAGGGGGATTTTTCTCCGAATATTGTTTACCGGGGGGAAGAACCTGTGGAGTATGGTGTGTTTGCGTTCCAGCAGTATGGACCGGAGTATCATTCTGTGGAGTTTGAGAGTGTTTCACAGATGCTGGAGACTTATTATGCGACAAAGAATACGCTGACGCGTATCCATCAGAAGTCTTCGGATCTGAGGAGGATCGTGCAGACTGCGCTGGAGCGTAACCGTAAGAAGCTGAGTCTGCAGGAGAAGCAGATGAAGGATACTGCGAAGAAAGAGAAGTATAAGGTTTACGGGGAGCTGATCAATACTTACGGGTATGGGCTGGAGGATGGATGTAAGTCGTTTAAGGCTCTGAATTATTATACCAACGAGGAGATTACCATTCCTCTTGATCCTACTATGACTCCGGCGGAGAATTCCAAAAAGTATTTTGACAAGTATGGAAAGCTGAAGCGTACAGAGGAGGCTCTAACTGAGCAGATTGCAGATACGAGAAGTGAGATTGAGCATCTGGAGTCTGTTTCCAATGCTCTGGATATTGCTTTGGCTGAGAGTGATCTGGCACAGATCAAGGAAGAGCTGATGGAGTATGGATATATTAAGAAGCATTATGACCGCAGGAAGGGGCAAAAGGCGCAGAGTAAGTCTAAGCCGTTCCATTATGTGACTGAGGATGGGTATGATATTTATGTGGGAAAAAATAATTTCCAGAATGATGAGCTTACCTTTAAGTTTGCCACAGGGAATGACTGGTGGTTTCATGCCAAGAAGATGGCCGGTTCGCATGTGGTCGTGAAGTCTAAGGACGGCGAACTGCCGGATCATATCTTTGAGATTGCGGGACAGCTTGCTGCTTATTATTCCAAAGGACGTACTGCTCCTAAGGTGGAGATTGATTATATCCAGAAGAAGCAGGTGAAAAAGCCTGCAGGGGCGAAGCCCGGATTTGTGGTTTATTATACAAATTATTCGCTGATGGCTGAGCCGTCATTAAAAGGAGTCAGGGAAGTCTGATCATACTGTTGTATAGTTACAAATATTAAAAGAATTGCGGGAACTGCTTTGCAGCGGAGTAAGTAATTCGTGGATGTCAGGTCAGGGGTGAAATACCTTTTGACCCTGACATTATATAACAATAATATTAAGGAGAATTTCTTTTTATGAGTATTTTGAATGTTGAACATCTGACACATGGTTTCGGAGACAGGGCGATTTTTTAATGATGTGTCTTTCCGCCTGTTAAAGGGCGAGCATATTGGACTGGTTGGTGCCAACGGGGAAGGTAAATCTACTTTCTTTAATATTGTAACCGGAAAGCTGATGCCGGATGAGGGTAAGATTGAATGGGCAAAGAATGTACGTGTCGGCTATCTGGACCAGCATTCTGTCCTTTCTCAGGGTATGTCCATCCGTGACGTGCTGAAGTCTGCGTTCTCTTATCTCTTTGAGATGGAGGAAAGAATGAATGAGATCTGTGACTCTCTTGGCACTGCTTCTCCTGAGGAGATGGATACTCTGATGGAGGAGCTGGGAACTATTCAGGATACCCTTACCATGCATGATTTCTATGTGATCGATGCGAAGGTGGAGGAAGTTGCCAGAGCCCTGGGACTTCTGGATATCGGACTGGAACGTGATGTTACAGACCTGAGTGGTGGTCAGAGAACCAAGGTTCTGCTTGGCAAGCTGCTTCTGGAGAAGCCGGATATCCTGCTTCTGGACGAGCCTACCAACTATCTGGATGAGGACATATCGAATGGCTGAAGCGTTATCTGCAGGATTATGAGAATGCATTTATTCTTATCTCCCACGATATTCCGTTTCTGAATTCTGTTATCAATCTGGTTATCA
>ENA-OQOA01000252-OQOA01000252.1-human-gut-metagenome-genome-assembly--contig:-NODE-252-length-26907-cov-2.866990_pt1 | contig 26907 bp, 26 predicted proteins | sample MGYA00242633_ERZ504888 | MGnify/ENA primary metagenome ERZ504888 (study PRJEB26092, sample SAMD00036372) | human gut metagenome | host: Homo sapiens | study: EMG produced TPA metagenomics assembly of...
GCTGCATAATCCTTAGCCTGTAATATTCCGTTGAACTGTCTGACTATCAGGTACAAAATAAGCATAGGTGACTCTTTGAGCTCAAGAAGATCATAATACAAAGAAAGTGCCTTATCTCTGTTTTTTCCAGCAACCGCTTCTATCATCTCAAATATCCTGCTCGTCGTCTGCGTAGAGCACACAGCCTCCACATCCTGCGGCATGACTGCATCACGGCCAGCACAGTAGCTTATAAGCTTATTGACCTCATTTCTTATAAGCTCCATGTTAGCACCTGTCTTTTCAAGAATAAGGTCACAGGCTGCCTCTGTTACCTTATAATGTTCCTTTGACAACATTCCGGCTATCCACTTTTTAAGCATTGCTGGTGTCTGATATTTCATCTCGGTTACATAACCACAGCTGCTTACCGCCTTATATACCTTATTTCTTTTATCAACATTTTTCTCTACGAAGATCAGCACAATATAACCAGGAAGCTTCTTTATATAATCAGCCAGCTTGTCATTTGCATTTTTAAAAAAGAGCTGTCACTAACTATAACAAGTCTTCTATCACTGAAAAACGGCATAGTTTCGCACATTGAAATAACATCCTCTGCTTTCGTGCTATCTCCTTCAAAATAGCTGTAATTAATGGTGTCATCCCCGATAATAGCCGCCTTCATTCTGTCACGGTACTGGTTTTTCAAATATTCCTCTTCACCATATATAAGATATACCTTCTGATATTCGCCTTTTTTAATATGTTCATTCAAAGTTTTCATAGCTAACATTGTACCATTTATCTGCTGTCATTGTAAACCTGTACTTTTATTTTATCAGCACTGACATTTATCATTATGGCACCGTCTTCATCTGTCCGGTATGGCTTAATATCCATATTATGAAGCCTTGTCAGCATCTCTTTATGAGGATGCTTATATCTGTTATCCTTACCACAGGATATAAGCGCTATCGCAGGATCAATATTCTCAAGAAAAGCTTCACTACATGAATACCTTGAACCATGATGTCCTGCTTTAAGTGCAAAAACTTTAAGCTCTTTATGCTGTTTCCAGTCATTCATCATACATTTCTCAGCCTTCTTGCCTGCATCTCCCATCATTAGCATGGAAAAGTCTTTATACTCTATCATATAAACAGCCGAATAGTCATTAGCATCCTCATAATCGTACGATTCACACGGATGCATACAAGTTATCTTAAATGCCGTGCTGTTATCACATACAAGTACATCCCCAGCCTTCTTATAGCTGATATTAATGCCTGCTTTATGCGCATATTCTATCATGCCAGCATATGATTCTTCACTATCCTTATCTTTTATATCAGGCATGACAACTTCACCCACAGTAAATGAAGCACCACTCATATCTATAAGTTCTTTAATACCATTCACATGGTCAGCATCACCATGACTTATCACAGCATAATCTATCCTCCGTATACCCATATAACGCAGAGTTTTATATATCCTGTACTTTCCTGCCTGTTTAACATCCGTGCTTCCACCATCGAACAGATAACTGATACCATTTTCATCACGTATATATATGCAATCACCCTGACCTACATCAAGCATCATAATATAAAAGTCCCTTGGGATGAACATATCTCATATTGACAGCAGCCAGTATTAAAAGCACAATTAGAATAACACTCTTAATATTATGGCTTATATTACATGAATTTCTATATATATTACTCACATTCCGCCATATATCATGTACATTACTCATATTACTTACACGATATATGGTACAATATTTCACATATTCAGAATCAGCTGCTATACATACAGCTAAGATAAACATATAAAGGACAAGTTGCCATACCTGTGGTCTTCCTGTGACGTATGTTCCTGCCTGTATATCTGCACATGCTTTACACAATATGTCATAAAGCTTAAGCACATAGTGGGCTGCTCCTGCCATAAACCATGCACATTTTATCGACACAAGTCCTGCTAATCCTGAGACTATACCACTTATCATCACAACCGGCATAAGCGGTATGACAATCAGGTTTAATATAACACTTATAAATGAAGTCTCATAAGATACATATAACAATGCCGGCAGCAGCATAAGCTGTATAGCAATACAGCCACTTAATGAATCACATAAAAGATATATAACTTCATCCTTTAATGTCCGATTTTTTCTATTTTTCTTTTTATGAATACAAGTGTCTTATCTGCTGATGATATAACCGGAAGCACCAGTGCTATACCAAGCATTGCAAGAAAAGACATAATATATGACGTATTACATATTATATATGGATTGTCCATTATCTGCATAACAGATGCCATGGAAAGTGCCGTCAGCATATCATAGGTTCTTGCCCTTACATCCGCTATTATTGTCATAACAAGCATACATACCGCCCTTGCTGCCGATACTGATTCTCCTGTAAATATCAGATAAGATAATATAACCAATATTCCTGCGAGTGCCGATATCTTCTGATTCAGCCTTTTTCTAAGCATATTATATACACTCATACCTGCTATTGAAATATGCAGCCCACTTATAGCAAGAAGATGCGATACACCACTTTTCTGATACATATCTTTAACATCTGCTTCAAGCTCATATTTATCACCAAGCACCATAGAATTCATAAGCTGGTTATCATATTCATCATAAACTGTATTATATATGGCCTTAAACCGCTGCTTTAAACTGTACAGCCATGCATTAAAGCTATCTTTACCACTATGTATAACCGTAATCCTGTCTGCATTACATTTATATGGATAACCACATGATATATAATATAAACGGCTGTTAAAGTTTCCGGGATTATGAGCTTTCTCCCACATACTGACTTCTCCCGATACCTTTATTTCATCATCGATACCAGCATTATAATCATCTGTATAATATGAATACACTATTATCCCCTGCTTATTCAGGCTGTTATCCTTCATATAAAGCATCATATAATCTTCTTTATAAACTATATTCTTAACAGTTCCTGTAAAGCTCTCGCGTCCATAACTCTGGTTCAGGCTATAAGCTGCTAACATCATTGATATTGTTGTAATGGGATATAATATAAAAACAAGAAAATAAAAGACGGATATCCTGCATAACCTTATATATAATGCAAGAATACCATATAACAAAACTCCAGCAAATGATGTAACAAGAACCACTGACAGCATATCCTGCTGCCCGGTTCCTATACACCAAAAAGATACACATGCGGCAATAAGCTGTATCATAGCCGCAATAAACAAAGGTCTTCTCAATACTATATTTTCCGTTCCTTTCCGGAACACACAAAGTCATATGAGCAGATAACAATATATTAATACTGTTTTACTCAACAAGCGACTGATTAAACTTATAAAACCTGTCAAGACTGATATTATCTTTAAATGTGCTTGAATAATCGCCATTGATAAATATCTTGACCGATTCTATGTTATCAAGCGAACAGAGCGAATTCACTATAGAATATATCTCAACCTCTGATGCAACATTTACAAGTTCATCTGCAAACTCCTCACTAAGATTAACATAGCATACTTTATCTACAACAGATACTCCTAGCAGCTTTACTGCCTCTGGAAGTGTTGAATAAGTATCCTGTGTTGTTGGACCACTTATAAGACGCTGTACCACCATTCTTTCTATAGGCATGTTTTATGTAAGCTAACATTTCTTTTACTTTAACAAGTCTTGTTCCACTCTCATCTGCATAAAACAGCTGTACATTACGCCAATCCATCTGCCTGATATCATTATCAGAGCTTGTAAAATCAGAGCTCTTAAACATCCCCATAACACTTCCATCTTCATATAAAGCTTCCTTGCCATCCACATAAAAATGGACATACGAAATACCATCTAACTGGGTCAGTGTCTTTACAACTGCTGCCCTATATAAAAGTTCTACCTGTGATGGCATCTGCTTATATGTTGTTGTAAAGTTTAAAGATGCTGTTTTACCTTTAACACTGGATTCTAAAAGATTAACATTATCTGGCTTTATGATATATTCATCCTTGCTTGAAGAACGTACACCCATATTATCAAGCAACGTTCTCACCTTATCTTCAACAGACATAGAAACATCAAGCATACATGTACTCCCAATAAGTTTATCCTTTGAACTGTTAGTATAATATATTGTATACTTTTCATTCTTACTCTCTGATGAACATGCAGGCATAGACATTGTTATACCGATGCATATTAATATACACATTATTCTTACTACGAACTTTTTAACCACGTACTTCTCCATTCTGCCTGTTAACTTGCTGAATATTACTAATTTTCATTCTCTTCTACATAGTTGAGAGGTATCCTGAATGTAAATGTTGTTCCCATGCCTTCCTCGCTGTACAGCTTAATAGTACCATGATGCATAAGAATTATATTCCTGACGATAGATAAACCAAGTCCGGTTCCACCTGTTTCCCTTGATCTGGCCTTATCTACCCTGTAGAATCTGTCAAAAACTTTGCCCTGACTGTCCTTTGGTATGCCTATTCCAGAATCTTCAACCCTTACATAAAAGAACTGATGATCAGCATTAAGTGACACATGTACCCATCCATCAACATTATTATACTTTATAGCATTCTCAACCAGATTAGATATTACCTGGGTAATCTTAACCTCATCAACCTGTGCAACAACCGGTCTGAAGCTTTCAAACAACAGCTCTATATTCTTCTTTGCTGCAAGCGGCTTTAACCTCTTTAGTACAAGCTCAAGCAGCTCATTCATATTAACTGACGATATGTTAAGTGCCGACGAAGCCCTGTCAAGCCTTACCATACATAACAAATCCTCAATAATCTTATTCTCCCTGTCGATTTCACTTACAATATCAAGCATAAACTCCTTATACACCTCAACAGGTACATCTTCCTGTGTGTTAAGCGAATCTGCTAACACCTTTATGGATGTAATCGGTGTTTTAAGCTCATGTGATACGTTTGAAACAAACTCTGACCTTGAAGAATCAAGCTCGTTATTCTTGTCCATTATACTGTTAAAATGGGCAGCAAAGCTTCTAAGCTCTGTTGAGCCCTTAATCTCAATCCTCTTGTCCGTATAACCAACATCAACAGCTTCAACTATCTTTAATGCTTTATTGTAATGTCTCATATAAAAATACGATATCACTATAGAGCTGACTATTATAAATGTGATAACAACAAACAACACTACATAAATCCCATCAAAAGCATCTCCTACAAGAACTCTGATATCTGAAAATATCAAAAATTCACAACTAACACTGCAATAACAGTGCCCTCACTGTTATATACCGGTGAGACCGCCTCTATACTGCCCGACTTATGGTTATAATCCGCTGCCGCCTTAGAGCTCTCATATACATCAATAACCTTTGAACTAATGATAGTTTTGCCATTGTCCACAGCATACGTGTCAAGGCTTACCATGTACTTTCTGTCTACAACTCTTATCCTCATCTGGTTAAGTGCAGAATAGTTCATAAGATTCTCATACATTCCACCTTTTCTTGCATCTGAAAGGTCAGAATAATCCGTAAACTCTGCCGACATAAGCACAGCTTCGTTACTGATGTACTCTTTTCTTTTGTTAATAAGAGATTCTATATAAGAATATTTAAGTGCCAGCACTACAGAAATAACAGATATAACTGCTAATACTGACATCATAAGTATAATCCTGAAGCGTGCACTAAAAATGCACCTGCGGATACCAGTCAAAAGCTTTCCTGATTTAAATGACTTATTATGTGTTCCAATATCAATATGTTTAAACATTAAAATAATAACCTACTCCCCACTTGGTATGAACATACTTTGGCTCACTTGAGTTATCCTCTATCTTTTCACGCAGACGCCTTATATGGACATCTACTGTTCTTCCATCTCCTGGATAATCTGCACCCCATACCGTCTTTAACAACGCATCCCTGCTGTATACTCTGTTAGGGTTAAAAGCGAGCAGCTCAAGCAGGTCAAACTCCTTAGCTGTAAGATATATCTCTTTTCCCTTGATAAAAAGACTTCTGCTGTCACAATCTATCTTCATATCACCTACTACAAGCACATTGCTTTTAACAGTTTCTTTATCCCTGTTACTGTTGTTTCTTCTTAAGATAGCCTTCATCCTTGCCTTGACCTCAAGAATATTAAAAGGCTTGGTGATATAATCATCTGCGCCATATTCAAGACCCATTATCTTATCCATATCATCACCCTTGGCTGTAAGCATAATAATAGGTACGTTGGAGAACTCCCTTATCTGTTGGCATACTTCAAGGCCGTTCATCTTTGGAAGCATAATATCTAAAAGGATAATGTCATAATCGTTGTTCCTTGCCATATTCAGTGCCTCTTCACCATCATATGCACAATCAACAACACTATAATCCTGAACAAGACTGAACTTTATGCCTTTAACTATCATCTTTTCATCATCTACAACTAATACCTTACCAGCCATATCTGTTAATACTCCTTGTTTAAACACATATATAATCTTTAATCTTTGCAAATGCGCCATCTTTAATACCTGGCACTTTCTTAATATCCTCTATACTTTTAAAGCTGCCATTCTTACTACGGTAACTTATTATGTCCTCTGCTCTTGATGTTCCTATACCTGGAAGTGTGACTAACTGCTCCTTAGCCGCTGTGTTGATATTGATGCGCGTATTCTGCTGTGAAGCTCCGTAATCACCATATAACGATGCAGCATACTCCTGTGAGGTCTTATAAGAATCATCATCATAAATCCCCTGGCTGTAGTCTTCTCCAACATATGGAATATATATCTTTTCCCCATCAGATACCTTACGTACAGGGTTAATACAGCTTTCATCGGCGTTTGCTGTATAGCCTCCACATAACTCTACAACCTCATACACTCTGGAATCCTTCTTACATCCAACCACTCCAGGATTGTTAACTTCACCATATACATAAACATATATCAGTTCTTTATCTTCCTGTGTGCCTCTAAGGACTGCAGCATCCAAAGAGTCACTATCCACACTACTAACAGAAGCCCTATCTGCATCTTCATCTAAAGCCGGCACACCACTATATGATGATGTCTCATGTCTGGATGATGTATAGATATCTGCCCCGCTTTTATCTTTACCGCTGCCATGCATACCATAATATAGCGCCCCTGTTACTAGAACTATGATGGCCACAGCAAAACACCTGATATATGTTTTATATTGGTTGTATAATTTAATTATGTTCATGTATACTCCTTATAAAAAAAAATATAAGGTTCCTTCGCATACACATTTATTGTACATAATAATAAGAAATAATACAAGCTAAAACAATAAATAATTCATCAATATTATTTACAGTATTTTTATATTTTGGTAATATATGATGATGTAAGGGTAAAAGGATATCTGGCTCTTACTGATGTATTTAATTAACTAACAGGGGGTATCGTTTTGGATTCGCTTAACAACAATTCTATTGATTTATCAAAAAAGTCTAAGAAACATTTCTGTCTTTTTGACAAAACAAATAGTAATATTCCAAGTGGTGGAATAACTTATATCATTGCTTTTATAATCCCACTTATCATAATGACAGCCTTATATATAGCACGAGAAATATATCCTTTTGGAAACAACTGCTACTTAAGGTCAGATATGTATCATCAGTATGCACCATTTTTCTCTGAGCTGTGGAACAAGCTAAGACATGGGGAAAGTCTTACATACAGCTGGGATATCGGCATGGGAACCAACTTCACAGCCCTATATGCTTACTATCTTGCCAGTCCATCTAACTGGTTTATAGTGCTGTTTCCTCAGAAATATATGATTGAAATAATGAATGCCATCATCATATTAAAGCTGTGTTTAAGCAGTGTTACATTCACTTACTATATAACAAAGCACTTTAATAACAGAAAATGCAGTATTGCACTGTTTGGTATGTTCTACTCTCTTTCAGGCTTCGTAGCTGCTTACAGCTGGAATATAATGTGGCTTGACTGTCTTGTACTTCTGCCACTCATAATACTCGGTCTTGAAAGACTCGTTAACGAAAACAAATGTTTCCTTTACTGCATAACTCTTGGTTTATGTATATACACCAACTACTATATAGCTATCATGGTATGTATATCTGTTGTTTTATACTTTATCGTACTTATTATCGCATACAGGGGAACAAGAAAGCCTGTCATATATTTTAAAAAATACTGAACTTTGCCATATATTCACTGCTTGCCGGTGGACTTGCAGCATGTCTTTTGTTACCAGAATTCTATGCTTTCACACTTTCAGCATCCAACAACATAGAATTTCCAAAGAAGCTGACACTATACTTCAGCATTCTTAACATGGTTACAAGACATCTTATAGACGTTCCGGTACACTTAGGACTTGAACACTACCCTAATATATACTGTGGTGTGGCAGTACTGCTTTTGTTCCCTCTTTATATTATGGACAAAAAAGTGGATTTAAGGGAAAAGATAGGAAAGTCAGTTCTTATACTTGCGTTTCTTACAGCTTTTAACCTTAATATACCTAACTTTATCTGGCATGGCTTCCACTTCCCTAACAGTCTTCCATGCAGACAGTCTTTCATATATGTGTTCTTTCTTCTTACTATGTGCTATGAAGCATTTACACATATCCGCAGTATGACGACTAAACAGCTTGGTGCGGCACTCTGGATAGCTATAGGCATCATGCTCTTTATAGAACAGATATTTGCAGTAGATGAAACTTATGACTTTACTATAGTTTATCTTAGTGGTGCTTTTATACTTATATACGCACTTCTTATGGTTATACACATGAAGCATGATTTCAGGGTTCCTGTCATTCTTTTTATTACATTTTCTTTATGTATCATAGAATGTACTATAAATATGGACTCTACCGGCATCGGAACTACAAGCCGTACCTCTTATCTGCTTGATTATGATGCCGTAAAAACAGTCACATCCACTGTGGCAGAGGATGACTCATCCTTCTACCGCATAGATAAAAAGTTCGGCAGCCGTTCTAACAATGATGGTGCATGGCATAACTACCACAGTATGTCAACATTCTCATCAACCTCGAATGGTGCTATGGAAAAATTCCTTGGTAAGCTTGGTTTTGAGCACTCATTTAATGCTTACAAATATAACGGTGCAACTCTTGTAACTGAAAGTCTGTTTTCCGTTAAATATGCCATATCAAACCGTATACTTACAGAAAGCCCTCTAAGGACATATTACACAGGTGATGATGGAGAATTCATATATAAAAACACTTACACTCTTCCTATCGGCTACATGACATACAACGACCCTTACGGATGGGAAGGAAGCGAGGCTATAGGCTCAGGCATAGACAACCAGAACTCGCTTATAAAGAATCTTACAGGAATATCCAACGTGTTCACACTGACATATGAGAACTCTACTGATACCGGCTTTGAAGTAAAACCAGTGAAAAGCCGGACACCTGTATATGATCACTAAGAATACTGCCTGTGACACAGTAACCGTCAATATACGTGGTTCTGAATATACCTACAAAGACCTTAAAAAAGGTGGAACCATCATAGATCTTGGATACGCTACTCCTGAAGATGTGATAGTGGTTTCAGCTGACACATCCATGAACGCAAGTGTATACACACTTGAAACTTCAAGATTCAAAGAAGCCTTTAACATACTTAACAACAACTCGCTTAACGTATCAGAATTCACTAACAACAAGATAAAAGGCACTGTTAATGCAGATAAGGATGCAACTCTTATATGCTCTATTCCATATGATAAAGGATGGTCAGTATATATAGATGGTAAAAAGGTTGAAACAAATGATATATATGGTGCTTTTATAAGTGTACATGTTCCAGCAGGTGAACATAATATAACACTCAAATATACACCTGTTAACCTTATTTTAGGTTGCATTATCACTTCGCTCTGCATTATTATATTGATAGGTATATACTTCTTTAAACGAATGTGCCGTATGAATGTTATAAGCACAGACAGCTGGCCTGTACTTATACAGGAGCTTATATGTGAAGATGATGTGATTCTGATGGACAGAAGAAAAACAGAAACACAGTCCATATATGATGATGATATTAATCCTCATGATTCACCTATGCCGCTTGATGACTTCAGTCTTGATGAGCTTGATGATTTTGATAATCTTGACAGCGATGAAAGCAATCACGCTGATTAAACAGCATCTATATTTAATAAAGATATAAATCAGCATTTATGCATTTATATGATGTCGGGGCAAAAGCCCCCGGCTATGATAGAATATTATTAATTGGGATGTTATAATAAATTATAATGATGTGATAATACGACAATCCCAGGAAAGAGGTAAACAATGAAACTTTGGGGCGGACGCTTCACTAAGGAAACTAACGAACTTGTAAACAACTTTAACGCTTCTATCTCATTTGACCAGAAGTTCTATAAGCAGGATATAGAAGGAAGTATCGCACATGCCACTATGCTTGCAGCACAGGGTATCATATCAGAAGACGAAGGAAAGCAGATCACAGATGGCTTAAAGGGCATACTTTCTGATATCGAATCAGGAAAGCTTGAAATCACTGATGAGTATGAAGATATCCATACATTCATGGAGGCTACTCTTATTGAGCGCATCGGGGATGCCGGAAAGAAGCTTCATACTGGAAGAAGCCGTAACGACCAGGTTGCTCTTGATATGAGACTATATACAAGGGACGAAGTTAAGAATGTTGATGAAGAAGTAAGAGAACTCATGGAAGTTATCTTAAGAATAATAAAGGAAAATGTTGAAACTTATATGCCAGGTTTTACTCACCTGCAGAAGGCACAGCCTGTAACAGTGGCTCACCACTTCTCAGCTTATTTTGAGATGTTTAAGCGTGACAGAAGCAGACTTCACGATATCTATAAGAGAATGAACTACTGTCCTCTTGGTGCTGGTGCCCTTGCAGGAACTACATACCCTCTCAACAGGGAAATGACAGCCAGTCTTCTTGGCTTTGACGGACCAACACTTAACAGTATGGATTCTGTGTCTGACAGAGACTATGTTATAGAGTTCTTAAGCGCACTCTCTACTATCATGATGCACTTAAGCAGATTCTCTGAGGAAATATGTATATGGAATTCTAACGAATATAAGTTCATTGAGCTCGATGATGCATTCAGCACAGGTTCAAGCATCATGCCACAGAAAAAGAACCCTGACATAGCAGAGCTTGTACGTGGCAAGACAGGACGTGTATATGGTGCACTTATGAGCATACTTACAACTATGAAGGGAATCCCTCTTGCATACAACAAAGACATGCAGGAAGATAAAGAGCTTACTTTTGATGCTATTGATACTGTAAAGGGCTGTGTAAGCCTGTTCAAGGGCATGATTGATACTATGAAGTTCAACGATGCACGTATGGAAGACTCTGCTAAGAAGGGCTTCACTAACGCAACAGATGCTGCCGACTACCTTGTAAAGAAGGGTGTTCCTTTCAGAGATGCCCATGGTATCGTAGGACAGCTTGTACTTATGTGCATAGATAAAGGAATCGCTCTTGATGACCTCTCACTTGATGAATACAAGAAAATAAGTCCTGTCTTTGAAGAAGATGTATATGAAGCTATAAGCCTTAAGACATGTGTAGAAAAGAGACTTACTCTCGGTGCTCCTGGACCTGAGGTTATGAATAAGGTCATCAGTTTATATGATGAATATATGAAGGATAACCAGAAGCTGTAATTAACAATATCCAGCTTCGGACTGATTCTAATCATAAAGGTGCTATCGCTTTAACGATTGAAAATCGTTGAGGTGACAGCACCTTTTGCTTTAGACTATTATTCTTAATTTTAGACACCAGCTCTGGGTTTTATCTTACTTACCCATCTTTATAACAACCTGTTTTCCTTTAAATGCCACACCATAGCAGTATATTCTATCTTCGGGCACTCCCCTTTGTATCAGTTCTTCCTATTGCAACCGTCCTGCTCATGCGCAACCACCCCTCTATATGAAATATATAATTGTTATATTGTTACATAACAAAAAGCCCTTAGAGATATTAAGGGCTCTAAAGGCTTTGGGTTTAGCAAATATATTTATTCGTAATCTTAATTTTCGTAATCTTATTTTTATAATCTTACTTTTTGTACTTTGTATTACTTTTTCTTTACAAGACAACGCTTTTTATAGAAAGCTATTCCATAGCAGTGAATATGTTCGCTGTCATAAGCATCTTCAAAATCTCTGGCATACATTCTCTCATCTATCTGCTTCAATGCTTTATCACACTCCGATTCCAGATTATCCAAAGCCGTCGCACGTTTGGCCTCAAAAATAGCTACGTGACCGTTTATAGTATCACAAACAATAATGTCACTTCTACCTTCGCCATGTTCTTTGTTTGAATCTACCTGATATCCAGCACCAGCAAATATACCACTTAGAAATGCATGGTAAAAGTCTTCTCCATAATCGTGGTAGCTTATAGTTCTTCTTAGTAATGTGCTCACTTCTTTTGTGATTTTATCGCAATCACCACTCCATACAGCTAAAAACAATTCTTTTTATTCCACTTTTTTGAGTTATCCTCAAACCACTTAAAAACTTCCGTTTCAAAAATCTGTTTAATTTCAAGATTCGGGATTTTTAATGCTATTGTATTATCTGTCAATTTTTCATCAATATCACAATCTCTGACTTGCGTTAAATATCCTGTTAAATACATCATACTACAAAGATTCTCCTCTGATGAATGTAAATAATCGTAAGTCAGATTCTCGTCAACCCTCTGTAAAATATATCCACCGCTCATCAGCGTTTCCATCTTCTTTGTAATGCTCACACCAGCATAATCAATGAATGAACGAATGATTGCATTATCACTTGTATCTTTCCAATATTCATCTGGTTTTGCATCAGGATTGTTCTGTAAGTCATCAACATAACACATAACATCCCAAGGGCAATAGACATCAACATCTCCGAAATGATATCCATCATACCATTTCTTCATGATTTCTTCTTTACCATTTATATCTGCATCTTCAAGTATTCTGTCAACTTCACTTTGAACAAATCCATAGTATTCATTCAATCTGGATGAAGTGATAGTATTTGAAACAAAATTATTTGTGCCTGTAAATATACTTTCCTTTGCTATTTTCAAACAGCCAGTGACAACCGCAAGTTTAAGATATGAATTATCTTTTAATGCCTGCATAAATCCCTTCATGATTTCAAGCATTTCTTTATAGTAGCCATTGCTTGTCGCTCTCGCCATAGGAACATCATACTCATCTATGAGAATTATTACATTCTTATTATAATGTCTGCTTAAAAACTCCGAAAGAATATAAAGTGAACGCATTACTTCAATCTTTCCTGCATGCTGATAACGAATATTCCAATACAGCTTTTTCTTCTTCATTCAGTGCAGAGCTTTCCATAAGATATTCATGTTTCTTATAAAGTTCTCCAACTTCATAAACAAGCTGCATATATGCCGTTGAGAAGTCGTTACCTTCAACAGCCTTAAGACTTAAGCTCATCACTGGCCACTTATTCATCCATTCATCGCAAATATTCCTTTGCTTTGAAATTTCAAGTCCATCAAATAAACTTTGACTGTCTTTTTGAATATCTAAAAAACATTCAAGCGTACTCATCCCTAATGTCTTTCCAAAACGACGTGGACGGGTTATTAATGTAACCTGAGTACCAGATGACTTTAGGATTTCACCTATCAGCCCTGTCTTATCTACATAGTAAAAGCCCTCTCTACGGATTGTTTCAAAATCTGACCTTCCCTTCGGAATATTAAAAAAAGCCATGTCACCCACCCCTTTTAGATACATGTTATCAAGCATTAATCAATGTATTTTCTTAAACAAATATCACATCTTTACGTGATTTGATTTTAACATTTATAGGGGTAAATGGCAAGTATATCCCATGTTAAGGAGGGCATCCTTCATCTATCAATCTGCATTGCATTCCCCTCACATTATTCTTTGATTACACCTTAGTTGAACATTTGACAACGCTTTTTTACAAAGCTATTCTACAGTAACACTCTTAGCAAGATTTCTAGGCTTATCAACATCCAAGCCCTTTGCCACTGATACATAATATCCAAGTAACTGTAATGGTACTACTGCCAATGATGCCGCAAAGTGTTCATCTATCTTTGGAATATATGTAGTAAAGTCTACTGTATCCTCTACCTCATACTTTCCATATGTAGTAAGTCCCATAAGATATGCTCCACGGCTCTTGCACTCTACCATGTTACTTATTGTTTTCTCATAAAGTTCACTCTGTGTAAGCACACCTATGACAAGCAGATTATCTTCAATAAGACTTATAGTTCCATGCTTAAGCTCACCTGCTGCATATGCCTCTGAGTGGATATATGATATTTCCTTAAGCTTAAGGCTTCCCTCCAGACTTACTGCATAGTCTATTCCACGGCCTATAAAGAATATATCCTTTGAATTAGCCACTTTCGCCGCAAACCACTGGATTCTTTCTTTATCTTCAAGTATCTTTTCTATCTTTTCAGGGATAGTTTCAAGCTCTGATATCAGGCTTTCATACTCAGATAATTCCACCTGACCTCTTACATATGCAAACTGAAGTGCAAGACAGTATGCTGCTATAAGCTGTGTACTGTAAGCCTTAGTTGTGGCAACCGCTATCTCCGGACCAGCAAGAGTGTAAAATACATTATCAGCCTCTCTTGCTATCGAACTTCCGACAACATTTACTATACCAAGTGTCTTAAGACCCTTATCCTTTGCAAGTCTTAACGCTGCAAGGCTGTCTGCTGTTTCACCCGACTGGCTTATAACTATGACAAGTCCATTCGGGTCAAGAAGCGGCTTTCTATATCTGAATTCCGATGCAAGTTCAACACGTACAGGAATCTTTGCAAGATCTTCCATAACATACTGTGCAACAACACCCACATGGTAAGCAGAACCACATGCCACTATGTATATCTGTGATATCTTCTTTATCTCATCATCCGTAAGTTCTACTGCTGATAAATCAAGCTTTCCATCCTTAAGAACTGAATTAAGCGTATCCTTAACTGCCTTTGGCTGCTCATGGATTTCCTTCATCATAAAATGCTCATAACCGCCCTTTTCAGCTGCCTTCGCATCCCACTTTATCTCCACAAGTTCCTTCTCTATCTCATCACCATCAAGGTTATAAAATGTTATATGACCATCAGCCAGACGACCTATCTCCATATTTCCGATATAATAAACATTTCTTGTATAATTAAGTATCGCAGGAACATCTGATGCCACATAACAATCACCATCATTTACTCCAAGAATCATAGGACTGTCCTTACGGGCAACATATATTTCTCCTGGATATTCCTTAAACATAATCGCAAATGCATATGAACCACGGATACGTACCATAGCATGGTTAATCGCATCAACCGGTGTATGCTCATATTTTTTATAATAATAATCTATAAGCTTAACAGCCACTTCTGTATCAGTTGATGAGTAGAAGCTGTAACCATTTCTTGTAAGCTTATCTCTTAGCTCCTGATAATTTTCTATAATACCATTGTGTACACCAACAACATTATAATCATCTGAAATGTGTGGGTGTGCATTAGTTTCAGATGGCTCTCCGTGAGTAGCCCATCTTGTGTGACCAATACCACATGTTCCAATCACAGACTGGCCATCGTTGGTCTTTTCTGCTAATACCTTTAATCTTCCTTTTGCTTTAACAACCTGAACCGGTGAATCACCATCCCTTACTGCTATACCGGCTGAATCATAGCCGCGATATTCAAGCTTGGCTAAGCCGTTTAACAGGATTGGAGCTGACTGGTTTTTGCCGGTGTAGCCTACTATTCCGCACATAATTTATCTCCTTATTCAACAATATTAATTACATCTTCAAAAAATTCAAAATTATAGCCTTTGTTACAAGCATATTTACATACTTTTTCAATCTTTTTCTATTTTCTATCCCTAATGCCCATTCATGTGAAAATACAACTAAATCTCCTAACTGATTACACCAACTATTATTACTTAGCTCTTTTAATTTAAAATCAATATTATTAACATATTCAGTTCGAAAATCTGTACTTAAAAAATATAAATTGGTTTTAGTATCATATAATTCGTCGTGATTATATATATAATAATTATCATCATTTGATAAATAATAACTTTGGCGATTATCATCTGCTGTATATAATCCTTTTATTGGCTGTTCATTAAGTTGTGATAATTTTTTATTCTTCATATGATCCTTTAAACATTTGTAACCTAATAACATTATCAATAGTCTGGCTTCCAACAATTCTCTCTAATTCTTTAACAACTTTAGTATAATCATTTATAATCTCTCCATCTTTATAATCTTTATATGCATTTAATGTATGAAAACCAAATCTTAGCCAATCACTATTGGCAATAAATTCCGCTTTATACTTATCCGAAAATTGAGTAAGATTAAAATCCTTATCCTCATAATACACATAACATGAAATAACAACTCCATATTTATCATGTAATTCTTTATACCAATTTAAAATAGAATTTTCAAACACAGAATCATAATTATTGTTATCTATATCTTCAAATATTAAAATGGTATCATCAAATGATAAACTAAATATATTTTTTTCCAGTATTTAAATCCTCTACATAAGAATCTGTTCTGATATATGTTTTATTACCTGATTCAATAAAATCTAATTTATTAGTATACCGCCCAAGAATTACTGATATACCAATAATCAATATACATACTATAGCAATTACCCATTTGTTAGCATATTTTCTTATTTTTCAGGCAAAAGTTTGTTTTTAAAATCCAAATTCCTTAGTAAAAGCAAGAAATAAAGCTGTACAAAATACTGCAAGCAATCCAACTATAACAGCTTTTATCGCAAACCATATAACACCTGTTCCATTTAAATTCATAGTTGCAAAAATATAATATTAGAAATGTAAATATAGATATTAATCCATAATAAAAAATTCTTTTTACATAATCAAAATATCTAACATTATATACATATTTCGCTATAATATAGAAACGTGAAAACAAATAAATTAATGAAGTTAAAAATGTTCCTATTAAAACACCATTTATCCCAAAAATATTTACTAATATAATGGAAATTATTATATTTAATGTTGCTGAAACGATTATAATAGGTCTGTCATATCTAAATAATTTGTAAATAACAAATACCTGTGATGGCAATTGTATTAAAAATGTAAGTAATAAATTAACCCCCAACCATATTGCAGTAGATAAATCAAGCAGCATTGCCTCACCGAAAAATAATTTAATAAATGGCTGAGCAAGTAGTGAAAAGCATAACATACAAAAATTACCAATGCAGAAATTTACGCAAAAATAATTATTTGTCATTTTCATTTTTTCTTCATTACTATTAGTTACACTAATAAAATTACCAAATGTTGCCTGAACCGAACTTAACACCTGATTCACAACTGTATTTAATTGTCCCGTAATTAAGGTATAATTGGACAAATAACCTGTCAATAATGATCCTTTAATTACAGAAAGAATAATATTATCTGTACTATAATATATAACTGCACCGATACGAGAAACAAAAACATCCTTTACATATTGTATTATTTGTGGCCTGTATTCATTTATTAAATTCAAATCTGCATTATTGTTTATAAAACTATAATTCTTATTAACATTTAAAGAAATTAAAATGTTAGATATTATGTTTTTTGCAATATTTAAACTCAAATAAATAATATAGTTTGGAAATATAATTAAAGATATTAATTGAAGTATAGATATTACAAAGTACACAGAGGTATCTACAATATTTGCAATATATGATTTTTGATCTGCAATCAATAAAGTTCTTTTATACGCCAAAAAGTATGTAGAAACTGTTCCAATTAAATTTATATAAAACAATAATCTTAAATATCCAATACTACACGTTGCATCTGGAATAAGAATATTCAAATTAATAGAAATAATTAAACCGACACCAAAAACAATTAAACCCAAAATAGAATATATATTTTTATAAATTTTCATAATTGCGGAAATTCTATCTAAATTATTTTCTGCTAATGGTTTATATAAATAACTTGTAATTGCAACACCTATTCCCATATCAGCTAAATTTAACATTTGCAATATATTCGCAAAAACTGAATTATATCCTAAAATATTCCACGCCAAGATAATCTATAAATAACTTACGAATTACAAACCCTAAAATAACCTGAAATATCTGACTTATTAATGTAACAGATGAATTAATATAAACTATTTTTGTTCTTGACTATTTTACTCATAAAATTAACTATATGATAAAATCACATATTCCTACCTAAAAATATAATAATTAAACCTAGATTATTTATAATTTAATTACTATAAATAATCTAGGTTTAATTATTGTTTACCATAGTACATTTCTTTTTTAATATCTTATAATATATTTTTCTAAAAACATTTTTAATGAACATAATATATTTCGATATATATGTCTTTAAATCAACTTTTTTTCATTTGAATCACTTAATCTACAATTAAATTGTTTTAACATACAATCATTAAGCCAATGTTTTCCATTTATATCTATTCTATCACGTATATCTACATAATGTTCTTCATCCAATGAAGGTATTGTGCCAAATGTTAAAAATGAATGTCCATTAAAACAATGAGATACCTTACATTTACCAACAGGACAAAAGTTTTATCTTTTTATTGGTATGGTTAAAAATATTTTGATACGTTCCTTTTTGACATGAACAACTTATTAAAGAACCCGTTGCTATATTCAGCATACCACTCCATGCTCCTGCATAACAGAATTCTTTTCTATTTTCTCCCCAATGTCGCATTTTAAATTCAAACATAGGTGAATCAAAAGTTTTCCATATATTATAAAATTCATCAAATGAATGTTTTGACATTAGTTTGATTTCATCAGTACCATCATCTCTAGGCACAGAAACATGACAGAAAGCTCCAACTTTTTTTATACATATGTCCTTTATTTCATCAATATAAGGTTCATATGTATCATTTGCCGTTATTTCTACCGAAATACTACACCCATTAGCTCTTGCTAGATTTACATTATCAAAAAAACATCTATTTTATTAAGACGCTTTAATTCCAAAAAATGAAACGAAAATTTAAAACCTAATCTATCTTTTAAATTTTGTGGAAATTTCATCATTTCTTCAAATCTATCAGTTAAAATTCCATTAGTAACAATCATTACTGAATGTCCGTTTTCTAATATCACTTTAACATACTCTATTATTTCTTTAGGGATCAATGTTTCTCCCATTCCACATACATTAAAATGACAGATGCCTCCTAATCTCTCTTTTGTCAATGATTTTTTAACTGTATCATAATCATATTCAAAAATAGGTGGTTTTATATTATCTAATTGATGTTTTCCTACATAGCAGTAACTACATTTTAAATTGCATTGAAAAATAGGTACATGTACATCTATAAAACGTTTAACTTCTAATTCATTCATAGTAACTCCTTATCTTTTATTATATTTTTTAAATCAAGAAAACTATTTTCATTTATAACATTTCCTCTGTAATCACTTGATGCAGTAACCCTTTGAATACAATTTTCTAAATCATTTATCTCATTACAAGTAACAATATATTTACAATCTTTAATCCATTCATAAACACCTACCGTCTTACCAGTTGAATTTGAAAATACAATACAAGGTGTACCTGTCAAATATGCCATAATCATACAATGTAATCTATCAGTCACAATAAATCGAAATTGCATTATATAATTCATTATATATTCAATATTTTTTTCACGCTCATTAATATCTATTTTTTTATTAATAACTGTATCAAAAACAAAAGTTTTATAAGACTTAGATATTGAATTGAAAATTTTCATTTTACTATTAAAATCTATTGTTCCTTCTATATCTTCCCTTAAACATATTCCGACACCATTTCTATTAATATTTGTACTTAAATGTGGTAAATATAATGCTATATCTGGAACTAATAATACATTATTTATTAACTTTAAATCTTCCAGTATTTTTTTGATTTGTTTTCACGTACAGTTAGCCAAACATTTTCTTTAGAATATATCTGTTTGATTTTATTAAGGCTCTCAGGATTTCTTATAGATACACTTTGAGGCATTATTACTATAGGATTATTTTTAAAATATGTTATTATTTTTTTCTTATAATCTCTTGATCTGGCCATAAATCTCCTAAGTTTCCACCACCCTGTAATATTATAATACCATTATCTTTTATATTTTTTTAACTTTCTTAAAATCATATCTTATTTCATTTTCTTTAATTTGACATATTGTTTTCTTTTCAAATATATCATTTAGAAATTTAAATTCTGCTTCGGCTATAAGTTGATCTCCTAAATTGCCATACTCAGGTACACCTATAAGAAATATATCAGCATTATAATCATTTTGGGTATTATTTTTTTATAATTTTTACGTTCTTTGTAATCTATAATAACATTATTAAATGCTCTTTTTTGCAAATATTTTTTTAATTTAGTTGGTTTAATAACGTAATTCAAATTACTTTTTGCAAAGAAATATTTTAATTTTCTCTTTTTACTTAATGAATATCCTAATAATGATAATTGCTTCAAATTAAAATTTATGAATTTAACAATATTTTCAAAATTCTTTATAGAATATATTTGCGAACAAACAGTTAAAACCTCTATTAAAATATTCAACTGTGCCCATTTTATATCATTATTTACAATTTTATCTAATTCGTCATATCTAGTCTTATATGCATTTAATAAATCTTTCTGATTTTCTATAGAAGGAGTTTTGACAATTGAACCTTTTCTTGTACATAAAAATATTTAGGTTGATTAATATGAACTATTTTTTGCATTTAAAAGATTTTATGCATTACATATATATCTTCGTAATTATGATTTGTTGGAAATCTTTCATTGATTATAACATTTCTTCTATATACTTTATCCCATGCATGACTTACAATATATTTGTCTTTGCATAAAATTTCTAAAGCTTTTTGGCTATTAAAAACTTCCATATCAGATAATTCTTTTACATTTTGTATTGCTAAATTTTCACCATTTTCATCAACAAAAAAATCTCCACAAACAGCAATATCAGCTTCATATGAATTTATTGCCTGTATCATTTGTTCATATGTATCTAACATGACATAGTCATCCGAATCAACAAATGTAATTAATTCTCCTTTTGCAATTTGCAATCCTGCATTTCTAGCATCTGATAAACCACCATTTTTTTTATGTATAACTGTTATCCGACTATCTTTTTTTTGCCACTCATCACATAAGTACGATGAGTTATCTGTTGAACCATCATCAACAAGAATAATTTCTAAGTTTTTATATGTCTGATTAATAATACTTTCTAAGCATTTATTAATATATTTCTCAACGTTATATACTGGTATAATAACAGTTAATAATTGTTCTTGCTTATACACTTTCTAACTCCTTTATATTTGTATTTCTATAATTGATGCAACTATACATGCAAGTTAATAACCCTATATTTACAAACGGATTTACATATATACTTTCTATTACAGAATAAATAACACAACATAACACTACTATAATATTTGTATATTCTTTCTTTTCCCACATTCTTTTCACACCATATAAATAAACAAAAAGTGCAATTAAAGAACCTACTATTCCATACTTTAATAATGTACTAATAATGCCACAATCCAATGTAAATATCTTAGAAAGAGCCGAAATATCTGTTCCCAATAATGTAATAGAATATCTACTTGTAAATTTATATGCATGTTGAAATCTACCTGTAATGGCCTGATTGAGCACTATAAGAAATGAATGTTTATAATAATTATAAGTTGCATATATTGTAAAAAGCACAACACTCACGATTGACCCTAACATTACATTGCAAAAGACTCTTGTTTTTAAAAATTTAACAGTCCCATCCTCCATAAAAGATAACAATAATACTATGGATATTACAATAAAACCAGCTCTTGAATTAGATAAATAAAATAAGTATATATTTATTAATTCCAATATAAAATATTTTCTTTTTCTATTTTTTTTACAAAAGCTTGATAAAATAAAATGATGTAACAATTCTCAAATAAGTACCTTGTAATGAATTTGGATGAGAAAACCCTAATGTATAACGTGTAACAAATATATTTTCTTCTCTATAAGCTGCCGAAAGAACAAGACCTTTTCCTGTATATAAAGAATATAAAATTATAAATGTAAAACATATACCTGTCGTTATAAAATAAACGTCCAACATCTTGTGTCTATCTATATTTTTCAAGCCCCAACTAAATATAACAATTATCAAAATAAGATCATCACCATTATTTTTAAATTAATTAACGCATACGTTAAACAAATAATTAAAAATATATATTGTTTCTTTGAATAACTTTGTGAAATCATATTTGGAAGGAAACATAAAATACCAATAATCATAAGCATTGTACTTAGTTCAGGTACTAATTTAATTACAGAAAATGTAATATTATATTTAAATATTATTAACCCTATTCCTAAATATACTATATTTTTACTTATTGTTTTCATTATGTTTTTCCCCTAAAAGCATTAGAATAATTGTTAAAATAAATACTTTTTTGTTTTATTAAAATAAATATTATTTTTTTGACAATTCTTTAAAATTATTAGTATCGAACTTTTTAATATAATCATTATATACAAGTTCTAAAACACGTTGTTTCTTTTTTTTGAATGGTTCATTTATAATTGACCACTCTTTATAACAAAATAATATTTTATTAGCATATATATTATTAACTTTCTCAAAAAAATACTGCTATAATTATATTTCTTTCCAAATTGAATCATTTCATTATAAAGATTAATCGTAGATGATAATCTATTTTTAGAATAATATTCAAGTTTAAAAAATGATAATTTATCAAAAATAATATAATTGTATAAAACTTCTTTTATACCACATATAGAAATATCAGACTGACCTAAATATTCTAAATTAAATAATAAATCCTCACCTATCTGGTAATTGTTGTCGAACATCTTTCTTATTTTTGATTTACGATACAATTTATTTGTAGGAGAGTTTAAAAGTAAGTTTTCATATAGTTTTATTAATTCCTTTTCAAAACAATAAACACTTATTCCCGAAAATTCTTTTATACTACATTCCTGCAGAACACATCCACTTTCATTTATTCTTCGTATACCACATATACATATATCAGATTTGTTTCTTATAATTGCATTAAACAAGCATTCACAATAATTTTCCTCTATATAGTCATCTGCATCAATAAAACATATAAATTCTCCAGAGCTATTTTTTATTCCAAAATTTCTTGCTGCCGATGCTCCTTTTATTTCACAAAATAAATATTTAATATTTTTATTTTTTAGTACATACTCATGACATATATTAGCTGTACTATCTGTTGAATTATTATCAACTATAAGTATTTCAATATTCTTATATGTCTGATTCAACAAACTTTTCAAACATTTTTCAATATATTTTTCTGAATTATAAACAGGTACAATAATAGATATTTTATCTTTCATATTTTTTTCAATAACGATTTAATATAATTTGAGTTTTAAATTTAAAATGTTCTTTATAACTAATATTTTTAGGTTTTTTACTAAATAAAATCGTTAATTTGTCCTTCCAATTATATTCATATCTTTCTATATGTACTAAGTACTTTCTTTTTTCATTTTCAATCCATTTACTTTTTAACATTAATCTAACAGTATTACTTCTTTTATTATTTTTTTACATACATTTCTGAAATTTTTAATTGTTTTTTCTTACTTCCTAATACTTGAGAAGCATGCATACGGTAAATTACGTAAATATTTTGATCCGCATATATTTTTCCTCCACATGCTAAACACATAGCATGTACCCAACTATCATGCATATCTACTATTCCCATTGGAATTTCTTTTAAAATCTGAAGGAGTCTATTATTAAATACCATTGAACAGCCATTTGTTGTTGCGAATGTTTCTATAACAGCCTTAAAATCATATGCTCTTTTTAAATTGCAAAAAAAATATTCTTCTTTATTATTCTCATATTTTTTTAAAGCTGCGCTGTACCACAATTGAGGAATTGTTTTATCTCCACATCTCATTTTCTTTACAGCTGCTTCTATTTTACCTTTTACCCATATATCATCTTGATCTGCAAATGCATAAAAAGAATAAGTCTCGTCAGCCAAATTAATAAGTTCTCTAAAAACTTAAGCTGGACCTAAATTTTTACCTTTATTAATTTTATACAATCATAATCATTTATGTATTTATTATAATTTTAATTGTATTATCACTTGAACCATCATCTCGAATAATAATAGAAACCGATATTTCTTCAGTTGTTTGATTTAAAATAGTATTTAATTGTTCTTCTAAATATTTTTCACCATTATATGTTGATAGTAATATAAGAACTTTTTCACTCATTTCCACTCTTACCTTTTCAAAGTTTTATTAAATTGTTAGGATATATTAAAAAATCTAATATTTTAGTTTTATTCATAATTTTTGCAACTATTATTGGACCAAAAATACTAACAATTAATCCCAATAATATATGCACACATGAATTTGTTATCTTTAAATGCATTAAAATAACTCTTATTGTTGCAGCAAATAATGTATGCATTAAAAAAATAGGCATAGTATATTCAGATAAAAATTTCATGCCTTTTTTAATTTGCCATTATAATTAGCAAATAATATAATCGTTGAAAAACATGCTAAAATACCAAGTAGAAAAGATATAATTAAATTACTGATATTCAATTTATATATAATTATACTTAATAAAATAAATAAGGCACCACAAATTTTACCAATTATAGTCTTACCTTCTGGCTTAAATTGAACCATACTTATATACATTCCTAAAATAAACCAAATCTCACTTGTTAATACTATTGATAATGCATAATAAACATTTATATATGAAGGTACAAAATGTACAACTAATGCTATAACCATCCATATATTTAATATTTTTAATTGATTAAAAGTTGGTGTGATTAAAAAAATAAAAAAGTGCATATAAATACCAATAAGGTGCTGTAGGATGAAATACTAATGTATCTATCAATCCTCCAACTTGATTATTAACATCATTTGAAAACAATGTTTTAAATAACCAAGTAATAAATGAAAAAGCCATATATGGTACTCCTAATGCAAATGCTTTCTTTTTAATATTTTTAATCCAGCTATTTAAATCATTTATTTTAGAATATTCTTGATAAAGATATCCACTACAAATCAAAAATAAAGGGACATGGAAATAATAAATTGTAGTATTAAACCATTCATATATATGACTAGCAGATATAATATTAGTCCTAGTCATACTCTGAAAAAAATGTCCCAGCACAACTAATATACATGCAAAAACCTTAACATTATCTATCCATATCTCCCTTTTTTTGATATTATCGGTGTATTCATTTTTGTATCTCCATCTGTTGTGCAATATCGGCATCAACGATTTCTTCACCGCTCTTATATTTAAGTGACTCTTTACTCGCTTCACTCAAACCATTATTTACTGTGCAATTCATATCACACGTACTACACTTATCCAATTCTTCTTTAGTAACTTTTCCATCTCTATAATCCTGGCAGATTTTTAACTCATACATACTATAAGGATGTTTGGTAAATAATGCTTTAATCTTATGAGTCATTACCCATATTGCTGGTTTCCAAATATACTTATGCATAGCTGGCGAAACTGAACCAATCATCCAACAGTCACGATCACAGCATCTAACTTTGGCACGAACTTTATCAGCCTCTTTACTATTCCATAATTCATCCCAAGTCTGATTATTTAAATTTCCCATTACTTCCTTATCTTTAGTTCCATTACATGGCATAACATCACCATATGGGTCAATGAAAAATGTATCGAAACTCATATCACATGGTAATAATCTCTTCTGACCATAAATATAATTTATTAATCCATGATTAAAATAAGCACGAAACCATTTTTTAGGACTATTGCTATGTAGTAGCTCATTTATAAGATTTTCAAAATTTTTTGCTACCATAGGTCGATCATTTATAATATTTTTAGCCTCCACAAATAAAAACTATTATGTAAAGATGCTGTAGCAAATTCCATTCCCATTTCATTTGAAATTTTATATAGTGGAACAAGATCAGATGCATTTTTATCTTGAACAGTCATACCAAAACCTACATCTTTCATTCCCATCTCACATAATTTTTTTAATGTGCTATAACCACGCTGATATCCATTTTGTAATCCACGAATTTCATTATTAGTTTGTTCAAGTCCTTCAATAGATATACGAATACCAATCTGAGGAAATTCTTTACACAAATCTACAATACGATCTGTGAAGAAACCATTTGTTGAAATAACTATTCTATCAGATTTTTTATATAACTCACGTACTATATCCTTTAAATCTGTACGTATAAAAGGTTCTCCACCAGTAATATTTGTAAAATACATTTTAGGTAGTTTTTTAATTGTTTCTATACTTATTTCTTCCTCAGGATTAGAAGGTGCCTTATATCTATTACACATTGAACAACGTGCATTACAACGATAAGTTACTATAACTGTTCCATTTAATTTTTTCTCTTCAGACATAATTAACTCTCCTATTTTTTAAAATTATTTTTACTTTATTTAAGATGCAATTAGCACATTTAGCAAATATAATCGAACCACCTATTACGGCAATTGATATGAATACATATGATATTAGATCATTTTTAAACAAATGAATAAAACTCATTTTTTCAAA
>ENA-OQOA01000253-OQOA01000253.1-human-gut-metagenome-genome-assembly--contig:-NODE-253-length-26805-cov-6.020541_pt1 | contig 26805 bp, 27 predicted proteins | sample MGYA00242633_ERZ504888 | MGnify/ENA primary metagenome ERZ504888 (study PRJEB26092, sample SAMD00036372) | human gut metagenome | host: Homo sapiens | study: EMG produced TPA metagenomics assembly of...
TGTATTCCCACCGTGCATCGAGGAAAAAGAGGAAACCTCGCGGCATTCTTTCCCTGGTACTGAAAACAGGATCGAAAACAGAATAGAAAGCATCAAAAACGGACCTGGAAAAAACAGATCCGTTTTTTTGCTGTATGCATCCGGCGGACACAAAATCGATTATCTGTGTTTTGCCAGCAGCTTATTGATTTTCTCTGTCGTAGACTGTACTTTTGCAACGGATACGTCGTGGTTAAGCGTATCGATAATGCTTGCCATATATTTGCTCATCTCAGCCGGCTCATACCAAGGACGGGAAACGAGTTCCGGTGTACGGTAGGTCAGGTCGGTGGTGATGACTTTGCTGATATAGCCTTTCTCATAGTAAGCATCGAATTTCTCCAGACCATCGGTGAAGAGGCCGAAGGTGGTGCAGACAAAGACGTGGTCAGCGCCGCGCTCTTTGACCTGTTTTGCAACGTCAAGCATACTCTCACCGGAGGAGATCATATCGTCGATGATGACAACATCTTTTCCTGCTACGGAATCGCCGAGGAACTCATGTGCCACGATCGGGTTTTTTCCGTTTACGATGGTGGAGTAATCTCTTCTCTTATAGAACATACCCATATCGACGCCGAGCACGTTGGAGAAGTATACGGCACGCGCCATCGCTCCCTCGTCCGGGCTGATGATCATCAGATGATCGTTGTCGATCGTCAGATCCGGAACGGAACGAAGAAGGGCTTTTAAAAACTGGTAGGTTGGCATGAAGTTGTCAAAGCCGCCGAGCGGAATTGCGTTCATGACACGAGGATCGTGTGCGTCGAAGGTGATAAAGTTGGAAACACCCATGTTCATCAGCTCCTGCAGAGCAAGTGCGCAGTCGAGAGACTCACGTTTGGTGCGCTTATGCTGTCTTCCTTCATAAATGAAAGGCATGATTACGTTGATCCGGTGTGCTTTTCCCGTTGCAGCAGCGATGATACGTTTCAGATCCTGATAATGGTCATCCGGTGACATGTGGTTCTCGTAGCCGCAGACCTTGTAGGTGATGCTGTAGTTGCAGACATCAACCAGGATGTAAAGATCGGCACCGCGGACGGATTCGTTGATCTTTCCTTTTGCTTCGCCGGAACCGAAACGCGGGCACTCGCAGTCAATCAGAAAAGAATCCTCGGAATATCCGGAAAAGGAAACCCCGTTGCGGCGCTCGGCGAGCTCTTTACGGAACTGAACCAGATACGAATCGACTTTTTTGCCATTTCCATACTGCCCGGCAGAGCTGCGAGCTTTAACGGGGCGACCGGAATGGAATTTTCAAGTAAATCTAAATTAGCCATACAAACCTCCAGTAATCGACATATTTTACAAAGCTTTTTCTTCCTATTTATATCATCGAAACAAAGGGCGCGTCAAGCAAAAAACGAAGAATCCTTGCTTTTTGTGCAGGTTGTTGTTATTATAATGAATGAATGTCCGCTGGCTATGCAGAGTTCTGCTGCCTTTCGGACAGAAAATGAAGGAAAAGGAAAGGCCATAACGTAATATCTGTGAAAAACAAAACGAAACACATCATAAAGAAAATAGAACCGGGCAGTATTGCCGAAGAGCTTGAACTGGAACCGGGAGACGAACTGCTTCGTGTCAACGGGGAAGAAATCGAGGACGTTTTTGATTACCATTTCCAGACCAACGACTCCTATCTGGAACTCACGATCCGGAAGAAAAACGGGGAAGAATGGGATCTGGAGATTGAAAAAGAGTACGACGAGGAAATCGGCATCACATTCGAGAACGAGTTCATGGATCAGTACCGTTCCTGCAGCAACAACTGCATTTTCTGCTTCATCGATCAGATGCCGCCGGGAATGCGTCCCACCTTGTATTTTAAGGATGACGATTCGCGTCTGTCCTTCCTGCAGGGAAACTATATTACACTGACCAACATGAGCGACCACGATATCGACCGGATTATCCGCTACCATCTGGCACCGATCAATATTTCGTTCCAGACAACGAACCCGGAGCTCCGCTGCAAAATGCTGCACAACCGTTTTGCGGGCAATATCTTTCCGAAGGTCCAGCGCCTTTACGAGGCGGGAATCGAGATGAATGGACAGATTGTGCTCTGCAAGGGATACAACGACGGCGCAGAGCTGGAGCGCAGTATTTCGGATCTGTCAAAATATCTGCCGCATCTGAAAAGTGTTTCGGTTGTCCCGGTCGGACTTTCGAAGTACCGCGACGGACTGGCGCCTCTGGAACCGTTTACCAGGGAGGATGCAAAAGAAGTTCTTGCCACGATTCACAAATGGCAGAAAAAGCTGTATGAACAGTGGGGACTTCACTTTATCCATGCTGGTGATGAATGGTATCTGCTGGCGGGAGAGCCGATCCCGGAGGAGGAAAATTACGATGGCTATATCCAGCTGGAAAACGGAGTGGGAATGCTCCGGCTTCTGGAAGACGAGGTTGCGGAAGAACTTTCGAAACGAGAAGGGGACGACCGTCACCGCCATGTAACGATTGCGACCGGAAAAGCTGCGGCGCCGTCGTTGGAAAAACACATGCAGAAAATTCGTGAAAAATATCCGAATGTACAGGCGGAGGTTGTCACGATTATCAACTATTTCTTTGGAGAATCCATTACCGTATCCGGTCTGATTACCGGAAAGGATCTGATGGAGCAGTTAGAGGGAAGAGATCTTGGCGACTGCCTGCTGCTTCCGTGCAACATGCTCCGTTCGGGAAAAAACGTCTTTCTCGACGATGTGACGGTGGAAGAGGTGGAAGAGCGCCTGAAAACACCGGTACAGATTATCGATGAGCCGGGCAGCGACCTGGTGAAAGCCGTTGTGGAGGAAAACCAGGAGACGATACACAGAAGGAGAACAATGTATGAGCAAGCCGATTGTAGCAATTGTGGGCCGGCCGAACGTGGGTAAATCCACCCTGTTTAATGTATTAGCCGGAGACAATATTTCGATTGTAAAAGACACACCGGGTGTAACCCGTGACCGTATTTATGCCGACGTGGAGTGGCTGAACCACAAATTTACGCTGGTAGACACCGGCGGTATTGAGCCGGAATCCAAAGATATCATTCTCTCCCAGATGAGAGACCAGGCGCAGATCGCCATTGATACCGCAAATGTCATCATCTTCATCACTGACGTCCGTCAGGGCCTTGTAGATGCCGATGCAAAAGTAGCTGATATGCTCAGAAGAAGCCGCAAGCCGGTTGTGCTGGTGGTCAACAAAGTCGACAACTTCGACCGTCAGATGATGGATGTTTATGAATTCTATAACCTCGGCATCGGAGAGCCGCACGCCATTTCCGCATCCGGAAAGCTCGGCATCGGCGATATGCTCGATGAGGTGACAGGATACTTTGAACCGGAGATGGAAAACGAGGAGGAGAGCGAGATTCCGCGCATCGCCATTGTTGGAAAACCGAACGTCGGAAAATCCTCCCTGGTCAACAAACTGCTGGGCTCGAACCGTGTCATCGTATCCGACATCGCCGGAACGACGCGCGATGCGATCGATACCACGATCATGCACAATGGAAATGAATATATTTTCATCGATACCGCAGGTCTTCGAAAGAAAAACAAGATCAAAGAGGAGCTGGAGCGGTACAGCATCATCCGTACAGTATCTGCCGTAGAGCGCGCAGATGTCGTCGTTCTTCTGATCGATGCAACCGAGGGTGTCACCGAGCAGGATGCCAAAATTGCCGGTATCGCCCATGAGCGTGGAAAAGGTATGATCATTGCGGTAAATAAATGGGATGCCTTGGAAAAAGATGACAAGACGATCTACCGCTTTACCGAAAAAGTAAGAAATACACTGGCTTACATGCCGTACGCAGAGCTTCTTTTCATCTCTGCGAAGACAGGACAGCGTCTTCCGAAGCTGTTCGAGACGATCGACATGGTTCTGCAGTACCAGAACCTGCGCGTACAGACCGGTGTCCTGAACGAGATTCTGACCGAGGCAATGGCAATGCAGCAGCCGCCGTCAGACCGTGGAAAACGACTGAAAATCTACTACATGACACAGGTTTCGGTCAAACCGCCGACATTTGTTATTTTCGTCAACGACAAAGAACTGATGCATTTCTCCTATGTTCGATATCTGGAGAATAAAATCAGAGAGTCGTTCGGCTTCCGCGGCACACCGCTGAAATTCATCATCAGAGAACGAAAAGAGAAGGAGCAGTAAAGAGTTATGGTACGGATCATATGCCTTTTGATCGGATACGCATTTGGCCTTTTTCAGACCTCATATATTTATGGAAGGACGAAGGGAATTGATATCCGGGAACACGGCAGCGGAAACGCAGGAACGACCAACGCGCTCCGGACTTTAGGGAAAAAAGCAGGCGCCATCACGCTTGCCGGCGACTGCATCAAATGCATTCTGGCGGTCCTGACGGTACGCCTGATCTTCGGTGCATCGCACCCGGAACTGCTGAAACTGCTGACGGTGTATGCTGCGGCCGGAACGATTCTCGGCCACAACTTCCCGTTTTACTTAGGCTTCCGCGGCGGAAAAGGAATCGCTGCGACCGCGGGTCTGATTATCTCGTTTGACTGGAGAATCACGCTGGTCTGTGCAGCGCTGTTTTTCCTGAATCTTGCAGTAACACACTATGTTTCCCTCGGTTCCATGATGGTTTACGTTGTCTTTTTTGCAATGGCCGTTATCATGGGACAGGCGGGCTGCTTTGCGCTGGAACCGCCGTATCTCTATGAGATGTACGTGGTGATCGCACTTCTTGCCGTGCTTGCCTTTTGGGAGCACCGTGCAAACATCAAGCGTCTCATCGCGGGAACAGAGCGGAAAACGTATTTATCCAAAAAGTCGGAGAAATAAAATATGGCAAAGATTAGCATCATCGGAGCAGGAAGCTGGGGAACCGCCCTCGGCCTCCTGCTCTGCAACAACGGGCATGACGTGACGATCTGCTCGGAAAATGAAAAGGAAATTAAGAGCTTAAAGGAACACAGAGAGCATCTGACGAAGCTTCCGGGCGTAAAACTGCCGGATGAAATGAAATTCACCTGCGATGTGCGCGGCTCCCTTTCCGGACAGGACATCCTTGTAATGGCAAAAGCATCCCCGTACGTGCGAACCACATGTAAAAAGTATGCGGCGGATATTCCGGACGGCCAGCTCATCGTCAATGTGGCAAAAGGCGTGGAAGCCGATACCCTGATGACGATGTCTCAGATCATCGAGGAGGAAGTGCCGGGAGCGAATGTCGTTGTTCTCTCCGGACCAAGCCACGCAGAGGAAGTCGGCCGCGGCCTGCCGACCACGATCGTTGTCGGCGCGCATGACCGCGAGAGCGCACTGTATGTGCAGAATGTGTTCATGAGTCCGGTCTTCCGCGTTTACACAAGCCCGGACATCACGGGAATTGAACTTGGCGGAGCTCTGAAAAATGTCATCGCACTGGCAGCCGGAACGGCGGATGGTCTTGGCTACGGCGACAATACGAAAGCGGCTCTGATTACCCGCGGGATCGCGGAAATTGCACGGCTCGGCACGGCGATGGGTGCCCATGCGGAAACCTTCTACGGTCTTTCCGGTATCGGCGACCTGATTGTAACGTGTGCTTCCGTTCACAGCCGGAACCGGAAAGCCGGATACCTGATCGGCCAGGGCAGAACGATGCAGCAGGCGATGGATGAGGTTCAGATGATCGTCGAGGGCGTCTATTCCGCAAAAGCGGGTCTTACCCTGTCGAAAAAATTCGGAATCGAAACGCCGATCATTCAGGCCGTCAATCAGGTTCTGTTTGAAAACAAAAACCCGAAACAGGCTGTGGATGAACTGATGCAGCGTATGAAAAAAGACGAACTCGCCCCGGATCTCTGGGAGCGGTAAAAATAAGAAACCTGTCACTTCTGTGAAATGATACAGAGACGGCAGGTTCTTTTTTGTGCAGACCGAAATTTTTCAGCAAAAATACGGGAAAAAGATGACAATACTTTCGAAATCAAGTATAGTAATAGAAAGCGGAATAATTTTAACTGAAAAGATGCGGAGGAAAATACAGCAGGAGGAAGAAAGAATGAGAGGAGTAGAAACAAGAATTCAGGAAATCCGCCATGCCATTTTTACGGAAGTTGCAAAAATGGCGTATGACGTGGACTCTCCGGTGGAAAAGACGATCGAGGAAATTCCTTACCGTGTAATTCCCGGTGAGGTCGGAAATTTTAGAAATGATGTGTTTCTGGAGCGGGCGATTGTAGGAGAGCGGCTTCGCCTTGCAATGGGACTTCCGTGCAGAAGCGCGGCAGAGCACGCCCCGATCTCGGACAATATCAAACTGGCGGACCAGGCGGAGACGTATTATACACCGCCGCTCATTAATGTCATCAAATTTGCATGCAACGCCTGTCATGAAAAACGGGTTCTGATCACGGAGGGATGTCAGGGGTGTCTTGCACATCCGTGCGTGGAAGTCTGTCCGAAAAAGGCCATTACGCTGGACCGCACCAATGGACGATCCTATATTGATCAGGATAAATGCGTCAAATGTGGTCAGTGTGCCAAGGTATGCGGATACCAGGCTATTATTATTCAGGAGCGTCCGTGTGCGAGAGCCTGCGGAATGGATGCCATCGGTTCAGACGAGAACGGAAAAGCGGATATCGATTACGAGAAATGTGTATCCTGCGGCCAGTGTCTCGTCAACTGCCCGTTCGGCGCTATTTCGGACAAATCCCAGATCTTCCAGGTAATCCGTGCGATCCAGTCGGGAGAGCGCGTCTATGCAGCGCTGGCACCGGCGTTTGTCGGCCAGTTCGGACCGAAAGTAACGCCTGGAAAACTGCGTGCGGCGATGAAAAAGCTCGGTTTTGCGGATGTCTTTGAAGTTGCGATCGGAGCGGATCTCTGTGCGGCACAGGAGGCAGAGGATTTTGTGAACGAAGTTCCGGAGAAACTGCCGTTTATGGCGACATCCTGCTGTCCGGCCTGGTCTGTAATGGCGAAGAAACTGTTCCCGGATTACGCAAGCTGTATCTCGATGGCACTGACCCCGATGACGCTGACGGCGCGTCTGATCAAGAAACACAATCCGAATGCGAAGGTTGTCTTTGTCGGACCGTGTGCGGCGAAAAAACTGGAGGCCATGCGCCAGTCTGTCCGCAGTGAGGTGGACTTCGTTCTGACGTTTGAAGAGATGTCGGGCATTTTCGATGCGCGCCAGGTAGATGTGAGTGCACTTGAGGAAGATCCGGACGGCGTCAGCGATGCATCGGTGGACGGAAGAAACTTTGCTGTCTCCGGCGGCGTTGCAAAATCTGTGGAAAATGTAATCCGTGAAAAATACCCGGACCGCGAAATCAAGATGGCAAATGCAGAAGGTCTGAAGGAATGCCGGAAACTGCTGACAATGGCGAAGGCCGGAAAGTACAACGGTTATCTTCTCGAAGGCATGGCCTGTCCGGGCGGATGCGTGGCAGGAGCCGGCACGATGCAGTCGATCAAAAAGTCACAGGCGGCAGTCAACAAATATGCGGCGCAGGCAAAACACAAGATTTCCAGCCAGACAGAATATGTAAAAGAACTGGACAAGCTGGTAGACTAAAAGAACAGCAAGGTGGAGAAAAAGTGAAAAAGAAAGAAGATGGGCTTTGCGGCAGCGATTCTTGCAATGGTACTTTGTTTGCAGGATGCGGCCAGACAGAGACAAAGACGGAGAGCAGCGGGACAAAAAGCACAGGATCAGAAAGTACAGTATCAGAAAGTACGCAGACAGAGAGCAGCACAGCGGCATCGGAAACAGAAGATGAGACACTGGTCCATGTGCTTGCATTAAAAGGACCGACCAGCATGGGAATGGTAAAAATGATGAGCGATAACGACAGCAAAGAGTCACCTGCGGACACGTTTGAACTTGCCGCTGCCCCGGATGAGGTCAGCGCAAAACTGGTACAGGGAGAGGTGGATATCGCCGCGGTTCCTGCGAACCTTGCAAGCGTACTCTACAACAAGACAAACGGCGGCGTGCAGGTGCTCGCAGTCAATACGCTCGGTGTCCTTTATATCGTCGAGGACGGCGATACCGTACATTCCATTGCGGATCTGAAAGGCAGAACCATTTATGCGGGCGGCAAAGGTGCAACTCCGGAGTATGCTTTGAATTATATCCTCGAAAAGAACGGCCTCGTACCGGGTGAGGACGTAACGATCGAGTGGAAGAGCGAACACGCCGAGTGCGTGGCAGCACTTGCAGAAGATGCCGATGGAATCGCCATGCTGCCGCAGCCGTTTGTAACGACGGCACAGACGAAAAAGAAACGCTGCGCACCGCACTTGACCTGACCGAAGAATGGAACAAAATCCAGGAGTCCGAAGGAACGGCGAGCACACTGGTGACAGGTGTTACCGTTGTGCGCACTGCCTTTGCCAAGGAGCATCCGGAAGCAGTTGCAGACTTCATGGAAGCTTACCAGGCATCCGTATCCTACGTAACCGAAAACACTGATGAGGCGGCAAAACTGATCGGGGATTATGACATTGTTCCGGAGGCAGTCGCAAAGAAAGCGCTTCCGGCATGCAACATTGTCTGCATCACCGGTGATGAGATGAAAGAGAAGCTTTCCGGTTATCTCGGTGTACTCAAAGACCAGAACCCGGAGGCAGTCGGAGGAGAACTTCCAGGAGATGACTTCTATTATTCCGAATAAAACAAAAAGAGAAACAGAGAAAAACGAAGCTCTGGCCGATCGTGTTCTGGCTTATGATCTGGCAGGCGGTAAGCGTTTTTGTCGGGCAGGAGATCCTTCTGGCATCTCCTGCTGCTGTTTTGAAACGCCTTTTTACGCTTGTAACAGAACAGGTCTTCTGGCAGTCCCTGCTGTTTTCCGGAGCACGCATCGGAGCCGGATTCCTTCTTGGTGCGGCGGCGGGAATTGCAGGAGCTGCACTTGCCGGTCGGTTTTCCATTGCAGAAGAACTCCTGACGCCGCTGGTTGCAGCAGTGAAAGCAGTGCCGGTCGCTTCTTTTGTGATTCTGATCCTGATCTGGGTTTCTTCGAAGAATCTTTCGGTTGTGATTTCGTTTCTGATGGTATTTCCGATCCTGTATACAAACACGCGGAACGGCCTACGGGAACTGGACACAGCGCTTTTGGAGATGACAGACGTTTTTCAGGTTCCGCGGCCGGTGCGGCTGCGCTGGGTGATCCTGCCGCAGCTGTACCCATATATCCGGACGGGATGTTCACTTTCCCTCGGCCTTTGCTGGAAGGCCGGAACGGCAGCAGAAGTAATCGGCATTCCGAACCGATCCATCGGAGAGCATCTGTATCAGGCAAAAATATATCTCGACACACCGGGACTCTTTGCCTGGACGGCAGCGATCGTGTACGTCAGCTTCTGTCTCGAAAAAGCTGTTTTAAAAGGAATGGATCTTGCAGAAAAAAGGATGCTGGTGATGAAATGAGAGAAGATACGATTGAAATCTGCCATCTGAAAAAAGCGTATGGAGAACACGTTATTTTTTCGAATCTTACGATGGAACTGAAAAAAGGAGCAGTGACCTGTCTGATGGCTCCTTCCGGGGCTGGAAAGACAACCCTGCTGCGGATTCTGGCAGGCCTGGAGCAGGCGGACGGCGGAAAAATCGGGGGACTGGAAGCCTTAAGAAAAAGTATGGTTTTTCAGGAACCGCGGCTGGCAGAAGAACTGACAGCTGCAGCCAATATCCAGCTCGCGGTAAGGCGCCGCATGTTTGGAAAAGAAAAAGAAGCTCCCGTCATCTTGTGGAGGAGATGGAGGAACTCGGCCTTTCGGGCTGTGAAAACCAGGCTGTATCGGAACTGTCGGGCGGCATGCGCCAGCGGGTGGCGGTTCTGCGGGCCATGCGCATGGACGCAGATTTCCTCCTTTTGGATGAGCCGTTCCGGGGACTGGGATGCGGGGACGAAAAGAAAACGATGAACTATATCCGCAGAAAGGAAAGAAAAACGATGCTTCTGGTCACGCATGATTTAGAAGAAGCCGAAGCAATGGGGGACTGGATCTGCACCTGCAGCAGACTGGATGGTATCCTCGAAATAAAGAGAAACAGAAAAAGCAGCACAGAAATCTGAAACGGAAAGAAACAGATTTTCTGTGCTGCTTTTGCTGTGAATCCGCAGTTACAGCAGGTCATCCGGTATGGAAGCAGAGCGGAGCTGTTCGTCCATCGTGTCGATGAGCGCCATGTCGGCTTCAGAAAGTTCGAAGTCGAAGACATCCGCGTTGGCAAAAATGCGGTCCGGCTGTGTCGATTTCGGGATGACACTGATGCCCTGCTGGACGAGGTAGCGGAGGCCGATCTGTGCTTCAGTGCGTACATACTTTTCTGCCAGCTGCTGCATAATCTCACGGTTCAGATAAAGACCTCTTGCGAGCGGCGCATACGCTTGAACGGCGATTCCATGTGAACGGCAGAAAGCGATGAGCGGTTTCCGGTTCCAGAGCGGATGGCATTCGATCTGGTTGACGGCCGGGATGACGCCGGAAAATTCAAAGAGGGCGGTAAGGTGCGGCTCCTCGAAGTTGCTGACGCCGATCGATTTTGCACGCCCGGATTCGCGGATTTTTTCGAGTGCGCGCCACGTCTCCGGGTAGCAGCCCGGCACCGGCCAGTGAATCAGGTAAAGATCAACGTAGTCGAGACGGAGACGGTCGAGGCTGCGGTTGAAGGCACCTTCGATATCACCGACCCGCTGCGCGGTATTCCATACCTTTGTGGTAATAAAAAAATTTTCCCGCGGAATTCCGCTTGCGCGGATCCCGCGGCCGATGCTGTCCTCGTTTTTATAGGAGGAGGCGGTATCGATCAGACGGTAGCCGTATTTTGCCGCGGTGACAATTGCTTTTTCTGCCTCTTTTTCTGTCGATTTGTAAGTGCCAAGCCCCAGAAGCGGCATCGCTCTGCCGTCGTTCAATGTAATGGTTGGAATAGAAAGTGCCATAAAAACCCTCCGTATCTTGAATCAAAAAAAGATTCTGCCGTATTTCTCTCATAATTATGTTTAGTATAACATGAAAATTTAAAGAAATCAGACCAAATATATTAAAAAAGTTTAACACAATCGGGAAATGAAAAAAAATAACAAGCCATGCAAGAAAAAAGAAGGATGCCAGGACGGCCTGTATGGCGAATTGTACAGAAATTTTGTGGAGGCCGTATTGATTTTGTGCATGAAATAGAGTATAATAAATTTGAATTGATATTTATTTATCATTCCCTGTACAATCTGCAGGACGTTTCAGGAAACAAAAGCGGACGAAACGGACGGCAGAGCAGAAAAACGGGGACAGAGGAGGCCATATTATGCATTTATTATATGACGAGAATGGAAATCCCATTCCGCACGGAGCTCACGACGAGCACCATCATCACCATGACCATCATCACGAGGGAGAAGACTGCGGACATGCCTGCAATGCATGCGGTTCCGAAGAAAATGCAAGGACGAGAATCTTGCCCTTTTAACCTATATGCTGCAGCACAATGAACATCACGCAGCAGAACTCGACGAGATGGCCGACAAACTGGAAAAAGCCGGAATGGCGGACGCCGCAAAACAGATCAGGGAGGGAGTATCCGATTTCCAGAAAGGCAATATGCGCCTGTCCCTTGCACTGACACTTGTAAAAGAGCATTTGAAAGAAGTTAAGTAGAGGAGGCGTAAGCTATGTGCCTTGCAACGGTATACAAAAATCCGGAAAACACAGTTGTCTGTAAAAATGTGAGCCGCATCGATGTCGATGGAGAATACGTTCTGATCCGTGACATCATGGGTGAGGAGATCAGACTGCAGGGTAAGATCAAAATGGTAGATCTTGCAAACAGCATTGTAGAGCTGGACTGTGAATGATAATTGGTTGACGGAACCAGTTATTCTATAAAAGCGGTTTTAGGCCCCCGGGTTCTGCAAATCGGAACAAACAGAACAAGCGAACCGGGACTTAGAATAGGAATATATCATATTAAAGCGGAGGTAAATTGAATTATGAAACTTTCAGAAGAGATGAAAAACAAGACCCTTCTGTCTTTTGAGCTGTTCCCGCCAAAGACAGAGAAGGGACTGCAGAATCTGCCGGGTACCATCGACCACCTGATGAAATATAACCCGTCTTACATTTCCTGTACATACGGAGCAGGCGGCGGAAACGTCGGAGCAAACCGTGAAGTATGTCAGATGATCAAAAATGCCGGAACCACACCGGTTACTCATTTCACCGTTATCAAAAACACAAAAGAAGGAATTAAAGAACAGCTGGATCAGTATCTGGCTGATGGCGTAGACCATATGCTGGCACTGCGCGGAGATATTCCGCTTGGTGAGACTACAACCTGTGGTGACTTTGACTATGCTACCGATCTTGTAAAATTCGTACGTGATACCTACGGCGATAAATTTGAAATCGCTGTTGCAGGTTCACCGGAAGGCCACATCTCCTGCAGAAGTCTGGAGTCTGATATCGCAGTTCTGAAACAGAAACAGGACAACGGAGCAGACTACATCATGACACAGCTCTGCTGGGATATGGAGCAGTTCAAATACTGGCTCGATGCAATCCGTAAAGCAGGAATCACCATGCCGGTAGACGTTGGAGTTATGCCGATCCTGGATCAGGCAGCTACCATCAACATGGCACTTTCCAGAAACGGCTGTGTTATGGACAGAGAGCTTTCCAGAATGATCTCCAGACACTGGCTGTTCCCGAACCCATTTGCAGCAAAAGATGCAGAGGGCAAACCGTTCGACGTATTCTACGACAAGAAAGTTGCAGAGTTCAAAGAAGAGGGTATCGAATATACCGTAAAACAGATTGATGCATACCGTGCACTTGGTGTCAATGGAATTCATCTGTATGCACTGAATAAATGGAAAGACGTATCTGAAATCATCGACAGATCCGGCCTTTGCACACTGGTTTAATGAATTAATTACTTGAATTTGGGAGGCATCCGATTTTTATGGCACACGTAATAGCTGTCGCCGGAAAAGGCGGCGTTGGAAAAACAACATTATGCGGCTTGCTGATCCAGTATCTCTGCGAGTCAGGAAAAGGTCCTGTTCTTGCAGTTGATGCGGACGCAAACTCAAACCTGAATGAGGTACTCGGTGTAGAAGTAGAAGCTACCCTTGGAGATATCCGGGAGGAGATTGCCCGTGCAGAGATGGCATCCAAAAACCCGATTCCGGCAGGTATGAGCAAGGCAGATTATGCGGAATTTAAATTTGCAGGCGCTCTGACTGAGGAAGATGATTTTGACCTGCTTGTGATGGGAAGAACACAGGGAAAAGGCTGCTACTGCTTCGTCAATGGACTTCTGCAGAATCAGCTTGCAAAGCTGTATCCGAATTACCCCTTCATGGTTGTGGATAACGAGGCAGGCATGGAGCATATCAGCCGTGGTATACTTCCGGGAATGGATACAGCTATTTTGGTCAGTGACTGCTCAAGAAGAGGAGTACAGGCCGCTGCGAGAATCGCGGAGCTGATCAAAGAATGCGATATGAAGCCGAAGCAGGTAGGACTGATCGTAAACCGTGCGCCGAATGGCGTGTTAAATGAGGGAACCCGTGAGGAAATTGAAAAACAGGGATTAACTCTCCTTGGCGTTGTTCCGCACGATGATCAGGTTTATGAATATGACTGTGACGGAAAACCAACCGTACGTCTGCCGGAAGACTCTCCGGTACGCGCGGCATTAAAGAAAATCGTAGAAAACCTTGATTTATAAAAACAGAGAATCTGCCCTCCGCTTTGTACACGCTGCAGACGGAGGGATATTTCAAAAGTAAAATATCCCCCATGGGAGGATGTTTTTACCATAAAAATATTAAAATACAATCTTGAGGAGGACAAGATGAGCGAATTCAAATTAACAAGCGTAGAAGAATTCGAACAGGCCACGAATGAGCTCCTGGAAAATGGTGCAAAGGTTGGCGCTGACGCATGGCAGTTTCGTGTAAAAAACCAGACCCCGCACTGTAAATTCGGTGAGCAGGGAACCTGCTGTCGTATCTGTACGATGGGACCTTGCCGTATTACACCAAAGGCACCGAGAGGAATCTGCGGATGCGATGTACACGGTATTGTAGGACGTAACTTCCTGCGCTTTACAGCAGGCGGTTCCGCAACACATTCCGATCATGGCCGTGAGATCTGCCACACACTGCATGAGGCTGATCCAAACGGAAACTACAAAGTAAAAGATCCGGAGAAACTGATCCGTATCGCAAAAGAGTGGGGCGTAGAGACAGAAGGAAAAGATATTTACGATCTGGCACATGAGATGTCCGAGCTGGCTCTTTTAGAGTATGGTAAACCGTTTGGAACACAGAGATTCCTGAAACGTGCTCCGCAGCACACACAGGAAATCTGGGAGAGAGAAGAAATCGCACCGCGTGCGATTGACCGTGAGGTTGCATGTTCTCTTCATATGACTCATATGGGATGTTCTTCCCTTCCGGAAGCACTCGTTCGCCAGTCCCTTCGTTCCGGACTTTCCGATGGATGGGGCGGCTCCATGATGGGTACCGAGTTCTCTGACGTACTGTTCGGAACTCCAAAGCCGATCGAAACCGAGGCAAACCTTGGTGTTATGAAAGAAGATGAAGTAAATATCATCGTTCATGGCCATGATCCGTCACTTTCCGAGATGATCTGCGAATACGCAGACGATCCGGAGATGATCGCATATGCAAAAGAAATGGGAGCAAAGGGAATCAACGTGGCAGGTGTCTGCTGTACTTCCAATGAAGTAGCAATGCGCCGCGGCGTGCCGATGGCAGGTAACTTCCTGCAGCAGGAAAACGTGGTACTGACCGGTGCCTGCGAGGCCATCGTTGTTGACGTACAGTGTATTTTCCCGGCCCTTGGACCTTTAAGCAAATGTTTCCATACTAAATTCGTTACCACCAGCCCGATTGCGCAGATGCCGGATGCAGAATACATTCGTTTCAACGCAAAAACAGCAGGTGAGAATGCAAAAGCCATCGTAAAAATGGCAATTGAAAACTTTAAAACCGGAAACCGGAGCTGGTACATATCCCGCATATGAAGCAGAAAGCAACCGTTGGATACTCTTTTGAGTCCATCATCAAGACTCTGGATAAAGTAACCAATTCCCAGGTTGACCAGACCGGAACTCTGATGCCGCTGTGGCAGTGTGTGGCATCCGGCGTTATCCGCGGTGCAGTTGCCATGGTAGGATGCAACAACCCGAAAGTCCGTCCGGACACCGCTCACATCGAGCTGATGAAGAAGCTGATCGCGCACGACGTTATCATCGTTGCTTCCGGATGCTCTGCACAGGCAGCAGCAAGAGCAGGTCTGATGGACAAACGTGCTAAAGATCTCTGCGGTGCAGGTCTGAAACGTGTCTGCGAGCTGGCTGATATCCCGCCGGTACTCCACATGGGATCCTGCGTTGATATCTCCCGTATGATGGTTCTTGTAGCAGAACTTGCTAAAATCGGTAATGTCAATATTTCCCAGCTTCCGGTTGTCGGATGTGCTCCGGAGTGGATGTCTGAGAAAGCAGTTTCCATCGGAAACTATGTTGTAGCAACCGGTATCGATACTTACCTTGGCGTAGAGCCGTATGTATCCGGATCCACTGAGGTAACAGGACTTCTGACCAACGGTGTCCGCGACTGGGTTGAGGCAGCTTACACAGTAGAAAAAGACATCGACAAGCTGGGCGATGCAATGCTCGCACGAATCGAAGAGAAACGTGCCGCACTCGGCGTATAAAAAGGACAGGGCGGTCCCTGACGTAAAAAGAGACCGCCCTTTTTGAAGTGAAAAGGTGTAAAATGAAAATAGCAGTAACTGGAAAGGGTGGCGTAGGAAAAACAACCATCGCAGCGACCCTTGCAAGACTTTATGCAGAAGAAGGCCATCCGGTTCTGGCTGCAGATGTCGATCCGGATGCCAATCTGGGCCTTGCGCTTGGATTTCCGGAAGAAATCCTCGATTCGATCGTTCCGATTACCAAAATGAGAAAACTGATCGAAGAGCGCACCGAGGCAAGTGCAGACAACCGGTTTTACAAGATAAATCCGAGAGTAAGTGATATCCCCGATAAATACAGCAAAGAGTACAATGGAGTCAAACTCCTGACGCTTGGCACCGTGGAGACGGCCGGAAGCGGCTGTGTCTGCCCGGAGCATGTGATGCTGCGGAGAATCATCAACAGCCTGGTCCTTCACAGAGGGGATGTTGTCATCCTCGACATGGAAGCAGGCCTTGAGCATCTGGGAAGAGGAACGACGGAGGGCATGGATATGTTCATCGTAGTCATCGAGCCGGGTGCAAGAAGTATTCAGACCTATAAGAATGTCAAACGTCTGGCCGAAGAGCTTGGCGTTCATCAGGTTCATGTCGTGGCAAACAAAGTACGCGACGAAAAAGATGAGGCATTCATACAGGACCGTATCCCCCCGGAGGATCTTCTGGGCATGGTCCACTACAACCCGGAAATTATGGAAGCGGACAGGGAAGGTTCGTCTCCATATGATTACAGCGCGGCTGCAGTAGAAGAGATACGGAAAATAAAACAAAAATCGATAAGTCAAACATGCCTGGCATGGAAAAAGTGTGATAGGAGGAAAAACACATGACATTATTCGAGAGAGTATTTGGCGGAAATGATGCAGTATACGGTCTTACCGAAGCTGCCATTGATGCCGCAATCGCAGCAAACGGAGAGGAAAAAGCAGTCAGCTTCCCGGACACTGCTTACGCACTTCCGTGTTACTATGCTGTAACAGGAGTAAAGGTTACCAACTTAAAAGAGATGAAAGAGGCTCTTGGCGTGGTAAAATCTCTGATGACAAGAGAAAATCAGCTGAATGATGTATTTATGTCCGGTGTTGCAACTGCACTCTGCGCAGAGTTCATCGAGGCAATTAAATACATCGACGGTGCAAAACCATATGATGAGCCGTGCTACGGCCATTTAAGCGATGCCATCATCCGTGAGCTTGGTGTGCCGCTTGTAACAGGCGATATCCCGGGCGTAGCTGTTATCCTTGGAAGCGCTCCGACCGCACAGGAAGGCGTGGATCTGGTTAAGAGCTATCAGGCACAGGGTATTCTTGTAACACTGGTTGGCGGAATCATTGATCAGTGTCAGGAATTAGGATACAAGACCGGCGCAAACGTACGTGTCATCCCGCTTGGAAAAGACGTAACATCTGTAATCCACGTTGTATCCGTAGCAATCCGTGCAGCCCTGATCTTCGGTAACGTAACTGCAGGCGATGCAGGCGCACTGATGACCTACACCAAAGACCGTGTACCGGCATTCGTAAATGCTTTTGCTCCTCTGGATGATGTGATCGTTGCATGCGGCGCTGGTGCGATTGCACTTGGTTTCCCGGTTATCACAAACGATGACAAAGACGTTCCGGCTATTCCGAAGAGTCTCATTATCCAGAAGGACGTTTCCAAATTCAACGCAACTTCTCTGGAAGCCCGCGACATCAAGATTAAAATTACAAACATCGATATCCCGGTTGCATTCGCATCTGCATTTGAGGGCGAAATCATCCGCCGCGGTGATATGCAGGTTGAGTTTGACGGTTCCCGTGTAGACTGCTGCGAGCTGGTTCAGACAAAAGATGCTTCCGAAGTAGAAGATCACAAGATCGAGCTGATCGGACCGGACATCGACGAGTTCGAGGTAGGTTCCAAGCACAGCATTGCATACGTGGTTGAGGTTGCCGGAAAGAGCATGCAGCCGGATTTCGAGCCTGTATTTGAGCGTAAATTCCACAGCTACCTGAACTGCATCGAAGGTGTGATGCATACCGGACAGCGTGATATGATCCGTATCCGTGTCAGCAAAGAAGCTTTCAACGCTGGTTTCCGTGCAAAACACTTCGGAGAAGTTCTGTACGCACAGGTGAAGAACGAGTTCGAGGCTGTTGTTGACAAATGCCAGGTTAAGATCTACACCAATCCGGAAGACTGTACCAAGATCCGTCACGAAATTGCAATTCCAGTATTCGACAAACGTGATGAGCGTCTGTCTACCATGACAGATGAATCCGTACCGGTATACTACAGCTGTATCATGTGCCAGGCATTCTCCCCGAGCCATGTATGTGTTGTTACACCAGAGCGTCTCGGACTTTGCGGTGCTGTTTCATGGCTGGATGCAAAAGCTACCAACGAGCTGGATCCGAACGGACCTTGCCAGGTTATCACAAAAGAAAAGTAATCGATGAGAGAATCGGTGAGTATGAGGATGTTAACGAGGCTGTTCGTAAGCTTTCCCAGGGTGCTCTTGATGACGTATCCCTGTACTCCATCATGGAAAAACCAATGACATCCTGCGGATGCTTCGAGTGTATCTGTGGTATCGAACCATTCTCCAACGGTGTCTGCATCGCAAACCGTGAGTACGCAGGCATGACTCCTCTGGGAATGACCTTCTCCGAGCTGGCTTCCATGACAGGCGGCGGTGTTCAGACTCCTGGATTCATGGGACACGGCAAACACTTTATCGCTTCCAAGAAGTTTATGAAAGCAGAAGGCGGTGTTGCCCGTATCGTATGGATGCCGAAAGAGCTGAAAGAGCAGGTTGCAGAGAAACTGAATGAGACAGCAAAAGAGCTGTACGGTATCGACAACTTTACCGATATGATCGGTGACGAGACCATCGCAGAAGATCCGGAGACACTGGTTGCATTCCTGACCGAGAAAGGTCATCCGGCACTTGGCATGGATCCAATGATGTAATTCGTATTTTACAGGCTTATCCTGTGAAAGAATAAGCAGACCGGCATGGCTTGGGAGGGGATTCCAAAGCGGAGGAGGAAGCCCTTTCCGGCACATGCCGGCAGCTGTAAAGTGATTTTCTGGAAAAAAAAACGGCTGACGAAGAGAAAACGGATACTTTTTGTCAGAAAATCTTGGAAAATATCCTGGTAAATCTTGCATTCTCCGGGAAAAAACGTTAAAATGATAACAGGTGTGTCCATGAAGCGGAATCATGGAGATATGCCTGTATGGAATTTATTTTTAAGGAGGCTTTTTTTATGCCGTTTAATCGCAAACCACAAAAGTTTAATGCAGCAATTAAATCCGTTGTAATCGGCAGCGGAGACAAAACCGTAACTCTTGGCGGAGAAAACGTATTACCATTCTATGCTTTCGACGGTGAAATCAAAAACGGACCGAAGGTTGGCGTTGAAATCACAGACCTTGGTATGGAAGGAGAACCGGAAAGCGTAAAAGCATACTATGAAGGTGCAGCTACCATGGGCGAGATTGCAAAAAAAGCAGCAGCTATGGAAGGTGCAGATTTCCTCTGCCTTCGTCTGGCAGGCGGAGACCCGAACGGTCTGAACAAATCGGTAGAAGAACTCATTGAGACAGTCAAAGAGGTTGCTGATGCCGTTGACGTGCCGCTTGTTGTAGAAGGATGTAAAAACGTTGAGAAGGATTCCGAACTGCTCACAAAAGTAGCAGAGGTCCTTCAGGGAAGAAACGTTCTTGTTATGTCCGCAAGAGAAGAAGATTACAAGGCAGTTGGTGCAGCCGCAGGTCTGGCATACAGCCAGAAAGTCGGCGCTGAGTCCGCTGTAGATATCAACCTTGCAAAACAGCTGAATGTTGTTATGACCCAGCTTGGTGTCAGCGCGGACAGCATTGTTATGAACGTAGGTTCTGCAGCAGTCGGATACGGATATGAGTACGTAGTATCTACACTGGACCGTATCAAAGCAGCAGCATTATCCCAGGACGATAAAATGCTGCAGATGCCAATTATTACTCCAATCGCTTCTGAGACATGGAATGTAAAAGAGGCAATGGCAACAGAAGAGGAATCTCCGGAATGGGGAAATCAGGAAGTACGAGGAATCTCTATGGAGATTCAGACAGCAGCCGCATCTCTGGCTTCTGGTTCTGATGCAGTTATCCTCAAACATCCACAGTCTGTTGCAACCATTTCCAAAATGATTCAGGAACTGATGTAATCAGTACGTAAGGAAGAGATTAGGAGGATAAAGAATTATGGCATTATCAGGTATTCAGATTTTTAAAATGACCCCAAAGAAAACTGTAAGGAGTGCGGATGTCCGACCTGTATGGCATTCTCCATGAAGGTTGCACAGGGCGCTATGGATATTTCAGCGTGCCCATATATGTCTGACGACGCTATGGCACAGCTTTCCGAAGCTACCGCACCGCCAATGAAGACGATCAAAGTCGGAACCGGCGACAGTGAGTACACTCTTGGCGGAGAGACGGTCCTCTATCGTCATGAGAAAACATTTGTAAGCAAAACCCGTTATGCGGTATCTCTCTGCAGCTGCATGTCTGACGAAGAGATCGATGCAAAACTGGAAGAAGACAAAAAAGTTGATTACGACCGTATCGGTGAGCGTATGTGCGCAGAGATGCTGTATGTAAACTATGCCGGAAATGGCGTAGACAAATACGTATCTCTTGTAACGAAAGCAGCAGCAACCGGAAAAGTTCTGGTACTTGGCTGTGAGGACGCAGACGCTGCAAAAGCTGCTCTGGAAGTATGCAAAGCAGGCAAACCGATCCTGAATGGTGCAAATGCATCCAACTATGAAGAGATGAGCAAACTTGCCACAGAGGCAGGCGTTGTTCTCGGCGTTAGTGGCGCAAACATTGATGAGCTTCACGACACCGTAGAAGCAATCGAGAAACTCGGCAACAAGAATCTTGTTCTTGATACCACAGAAGCGACCATCAAAGAGACCTTTGCTACTACCGTACAGGTAAGACGTGCATCCTTAAAGGATACAGACCGTACCTTCGGTTATCCGTCTATTGTAAATCTGGCAAAAATCGCACAGGGCGACAGATATATGCAGCAGGCACTGCTTTCCCTGTTCACCATGAAATACGGTTCCATCATCGTTCTTGAGGAGATGGGATACGCAGAGGCACTTCCGGTATTCGGACTTCGCCAGAACGTATTTACCGATCCGCAGAAACCGATGAAAGTAGAGCCGGGCATCTACCCGCTGAACGGCGCAGATGAAAATTCGATCTGCCTGACCACAGTAGACTTTGCTCTGACCTATTTTCTGGTATCCGGAGAGCTCGAGAGATCCGGAGTTCCGGTTAACCTTGTAATCAACGACGCCGGCGGACTTTCTGTACTGACATCTTGGGCAGCAGGTAAATTCTCCGGTAACTCTATCTCCAAATTCTTTAAAGAGAATGTAGAAGATAAAGTAAAATCCAGAAAAGTTATTATTCCTGGTAAAGTAGCCGTATTAAAGGGCGACATTGAGTCCAAACTTCCTGGATGGGAAGTAATCGTTGCTCCGCTTGAGGCAGTTCAGCTTGTGAAATTCATGAAAGATCTGCAGGCAAACGGAGAACTGTAATACATAAAAAATCCGGGAGGAACTCCGGTATCCGGAAGTTTCTCCCGTGAAAAAATAATTATGGGGGATTCCCAAAAGAAAAGGAGAAGAGATATGGCAAAATTTGTAACCATCGGCGAAAGACTTTCTGTTACAGCTCCTACTGTAAACAAAGCATTCGCAGCAAGAGATGAAGAGCCAATTTTAAAGAGAGCAAAACAGCAGCTGGATGCTGGTGCCGTTTACCTTGATGTAAACATCGGACCGGCTGAGAATGATGGAGAGGACATCATGAAGTGGGCTGTTGAGCTGCTGCAGAGCAATTTTGACAATGTTCCGCTGGCTCTGGATACATCCAACAAAAAAGCAATTGAGGCTGGTATCTCTGTATACAACCGTTCCAAAGGAAAACCGATCGTAAACTCTGCAGATGCTGCAGGAAGAATCGAGTACGTTGACCTTGCAGCTGCAAACGATGCAATCGTTATTGCACTTTGCAACGGTGAAGGAATTGCAAAAGATAACGACGAGCGTATGATGTACTGCCAGACCCTTCTGGAAAGAGGTATGGAGCATGGCATGGAGCCGACAGATCTGTGGTTTGACCCGCTGTTCCTGGTTGTAAAAGGAATGCAGGACAAACAGATGGAAGTTCTTGAGTGCATCAAGATGTTCAGCGATATGGGACTGAATTCTACCGGCGGACTTTCCAACAACTCCAACGGTATGCCGAAAAACATCCGTCCGATCATGGATTCCGCACTTGTAGCTATGGCTATGATGCAGGGTCTGACCAGTGCCATCGTTAACCCGAATGACCTGAGACTGATGGAGACCATTAAATCCTGTGACGTATTCAAAGGCAACACTCTGTATGCAGATTCTTATCTGGAGCTTTAATCTTTAAATCTCGCAGGTTTTCCCCTGATGGTGCCGCAGCGTTTGCGAAAACCTGAGGCACCATCAGGGGTTTTTCTATCTAAAAGCGGAAAAAAAACAGCGGAGAATATATACGACTGGGGGATTTACAGATTATGGCAAAAGTAACCTTTCGATTTGAAGAAGGAGAACCGGTAGTCACCTACGCAACCGAGGGCGAGCGCCTTCTTGAAGTAGCGCAGAAGAGCAATGTGCCGATCGATGCACCGTGTTCCGGAAACGCATCGTGCGGTAAATGCCGCGTTCGTCTTGTGAGCGGTGAGCTGGATTCCAAAATAACCCGCCATATTTCTGAGGAAGAATATCAGAATGGCTGGAGACTGGCGTGCGTCAGCACCGTCAAAGGCGATGTTGAAGTGGAAGTGCCGGACATTGCATCCGCTTACCGGAGCCGCATGAAAGTGGCAGACCTTAGTTCACCGAGTGAAATTGCAATTTTTGAAGATACGAAAAAGAAAATTACAGACGCCGGTCTGGAATTGAAAAACAGCATGCAGGTGATTACAATCTCAATGGAAGAGCCTACTCTGGATGATACGATGCCGGATAACGAGAGAGTAACCTGGGCTGTACAGGCAGCGACGGGGCTTGACCGGGTACGGATTCCGTACTCTGTACTGAAAAAAATGCCGGATGTCCTTCGGGAATCCCATTTTCTAGGCACAGTGTGTCGTCCGGGTTACGCCAAATGACGTCTTTTTATACGATATGCTTCCAATGGAAGCAAAAGCAGTTGTCGGCGGTCTCGTTGTCGACATTGGAACAACGACAGTTTCTGCACTGATCGTGGATATGCTGAGCGGAGAAATCCTGGCAAAAGCCTCTTCCGGAAACGGACAGATCCGGTATGGTGCGGATGTTATCAACCGTATCATTGAATCCCAGAAACCGGGAGGCCATGAAAGACTGCAGAATGCAATCATCAAAGAAACCTTAAACCCGATGATCTCCAACATGTGCCGTGCAGCGAAAATCAGCAGTCAGCAGATTTACCGTGCGGCGATTGCCGGAAACACTACCATGGAGCATCTGATGATGGGCATCAATGCAGATCCGCTTCGGATGGAGCCGTATATTCCGGCCTTCTTTAAGACAAACTCACTGTTTGCATCGGATGTCAATCTTGCGATTCATCCGGACGCCCATATCATTCTGGCACCGAACATCGGAAGCTATGTGGGCGGAGATATTACTGCCGGCGCGTTGGTCAGCATGATCTGGAACCGGCCGGAGATGAGTCTCTTTATTGACCTTGGTACCAATGGCGAGCTTGCATTTGGAAACTCTGACTTTATGGTAAGCTGTGCCTGCTCGGCCGGACCGGCCTTTGAGGGCGGCGATATCAGCTGTGGCATGCGTGCGACCGACGGTGCGATTGAAAAATGTACGATTGATCCGGAGACGATGGAACCTTCGTACCATGTTATCGGAGATGAGGGTACGAAACCGATCGGCCTTTGCGGTTCCGGTATCATCGATGTGATTGCGGCGCTGTTCCGCGCGAAGATGGTCAATCCGAAGGGTAAATTTATCCGTGAGGGAAAACGGATCCGCCACGACAAATATGGCATGGGAAGCTATGTCATTGCGTTCGAGGAGGAGGCTGGAAGTGTCCGCGATGTTGAGATTACCGAGGTCGATATCGACAACTTTATCCGCGCCAAGGGCGCGATTTTCTCAGCGATCCGTACGATGCTGAACTATCTGGATATGGATGTTTCCATGATCGAGGAGGTTTACGTAGCGGGCGGTATCGGAAGCGGCATCAACATGAAAAATGCCGTTACCATCGGTATGTTCCCGGACATCCCGCTGGAAAAATTCCATTACATCGGCAACTCTTCCCTGACTGGCGCGTATTCGATGCTCTTATCGACAGCGGCAGAGAAGAAGACGTACGAGGTTGCCCGGAACATGACGTATCTGGAGCTCTCGACCGTACCGACGTATATGGATGAATTTGTAGCGGCCTGCTTCCTGCCGCACACGGACACAGCGATGTTCCCGTCTGTAGAAGTATAAAAACGGAAGTGAGAACCTTTTTTTGAGAGGAATTGGATTCACATGGCAGTAGACTTGAATTACGAAAAAGACAGCAAAGAACGGATTCCCTATGAACATTACCTGGAAGTATACCAGAACGCGGATCCGGCGGAGATTTCCAGCCGGTGTAATGTACCATATGACGCCGAAAAACACGAGTTTACGGTATCCCTGATGGGTGTTTCCTACCGGATTTCCTGGCCGGAGTACCGCGTGCAGCATCTTGGAGATGACGGCACAGACGGTCCGGTGATCGGCTGGTATCCGCTCGAGGAGAAGCCGAATGCAAAAATTCTGGTGCTGCGCTATCTGACCGAGGGCGGAGCTGCCCCATCCACCGGAAAATTTCTGACATACCGGGAGATTCCGTGGGGAGAAGTTTATTTTAAACAGTTCCAGGGAAGATGCCTGTTCCGTCTTGCGTTTGGCTTTGGCGGAAAGCTGGATGCATTCCGTGAGATCATGGAACGTGTCGGCGCTCAGGCGATTTCATCCGGTGATGTCGGATATGAGCTGGAGTTTATGAAAGGGCTTTTTGTACGACTGATTTTATGGGCAGGAGATGATGAGTTTCCGCCGTCCGCGCAGATCCTCTTTTCGGACAATTTCCCGGCTGCATTTACGCAGGGAGAGGATATGGCGGTTGTGGGAGATGTCACAATTGATATGCTGAAGGCTCTGGCTGCAAAATAGTTATGGTTTGAGGCCATCAGGATGGCTTCTGGATCGAAAAAATAAGCGGAGGAAAATAACATGGGATTTTCAACAGTACCTTGCAATGAGTTTGTAGACGTGCTCGGTTCCAAAGCACCGGTTCCGGGCGGCGGCGGAGCTTCTGCACTGGTTGGCGCTGTCGGCACAGCGCTTGGCAACATGGTTGGTGCGCTGACAGTAGGTAAAAAGAAATATGCGGATGTCGAAGAGGAAATGAAAGAGCTGATGGCGAAAGCAACCACGCTTCAGGACGAACTGCTTCACCTGATCGAGCGCGATGCAGAAGTGTTCGAACCGCTCTCCAAAGCATACGGCATGCCGCGCGAGACAGAGGAGGAGAAGGCAGAAAAAGCAAGAGTCATGGAGATTGTGCTGAAGGATGCCTGCTCTGTTCCAATGGAAATTATGGAAAAATGCTGCGAAGCAATCGACCTGATCGTAGAATTTGCAGCAAAAGGTTCTGCACTTGCGATCAGTGACGCAGGTGTTGGCGCAGCATTCTGCAAAGCAGCCTTAGAGGGTGCTTCCCTGAATGTATATATCAACACGAAATCTATGAAAAACCGGGAATATGCAGAAGAACTAAATCGAAAATGTGATGAAATGCTTGCGGTCTATACCGTAAAAGCAGACGAGATTTTCCGGAACGTACTGGGAAGACTGAAAGCCTGAAAACAAACGGCCAGAGAAACTTCCCGGCAGCAAGCGGGTTGCAAAAGGAGTTCTCTTTGACCGAAAAGAAAAGCGGAGGATAAAAAAATGGCAAAACAGTTATTAGGAAAAGAAGTAACAGCAGCATTAAATGAGAAGATCAAAGCAAATGTAGCAGAGCTGGAAGCAAAAGGAGTAAAACCGACTCTCGGAATCATCCGTGTCGGAGAGAGAGAGGATGACCTTTCCTACGAAAGAGGAGCAACCAAACGCTGTGAGACCTTAGGCGTTGCATACGAGAAATTCCTTCTCCCGGCAGACGTTACCCAGGAAGAGCTGATGGCTACCATCGATAAAGTAAACAAAGACGATTCCATCCACGGCGTTCTGATTTTCCGTCCGCTTCCGAAACATCTCGATGAGGCAGCAGTCATCAAAGCACTCTCCCCGGAGAAGGACGTAGACGGTATCACAGACGGTTCCATGGTAGGCGTATTCGCCGGAACAAAACAGGGCTTCCCGCCATGTACTCCGCAGGCCTGCATGGAGATCCTCGACCACTACGGTATCGACTGCACCGGCAAAAAAGCTGTTGTCGTAGGCCGCAGCCTCGTTGTAGGAAAACCGGCAGCCATGATGCTGTTAAAGAAAAACGCAACCGTAACCATCTGCCATACCAGAACGAAAGACATGCCGTCTGTAGTCAAAGAGGCAGATATCGTGATCGTAGCAGCAGGCCGTGCAGGTGTTGTGGATGATACCTACCTGCGTGCAGGCCAGACCGTTATTGATGTCGGAAATCAACGTAAACGAAGAAGGAAAAACTCTGCGGAGACGTTGCATACGCAAAAGCTGAGCCGATCGTTGAGGCAATCACACCGGTTCCAGGCGGTGTAGGATCCGTTACCACATCTGTTCTGGTCGGCCATGTGGTAGAGGCTGCCATGAGAAAAAACAGCTGATCATAGGCTGAAGATAAGAATGTGACAGAAAAAAGGCACTGTGCGTCCGAAAAAAGGGCGGCGGTGCCTTTTTGCGTGCGCGGCAGTGCAGTTTTGGTGATAGGAGAGGGGACCGG
>ENA-OQOA01000254-OQOA01000254.1-human-gut-metagenome-genome-assembly--contig:-NODE-254-length-26319-cov-18.746487_pt1 | contig 26319 bp, 10 predicted proteins | sample MGYA00242633_ERZ504888 | MGnify/ENA primary metagenome ERZ504888 (study PRJEB26092, sample SAMD00036372) | human gut metagenome | host: Homo sapiens | study: EMG produced TPA metagenomics assembly of...
CCACCACGACCACGTCCTCGTATGAGGGGGCTTGGATGACGGCGGCCTGTTCCGGACTGTCGGTGAATTTCGGCGTGGCGGCCGGCGCAGTGCCCATCGCATCGCCCTTTGCTGTGGCCCCGTTCGTTGACATGCTTCCGTTCATACCGTTGCTCCCGTTCATGCCACGGTCCTTTCGAATACGGTGTTCTGCTCGCCTTGGCAGGCCGGGCAGACCCCACTGCCGTACGTTCTGCAGTATCCGACGTGTTCCACGGTCGGACGCGCGGTGATGCGGGTGGCCCGGCTCGCCGCGGCCGCATAGAAGACGCGGGAGATCATGGTCAGCGACCATACCGTCATCTTCGACCGCGATTCCAGAAGTTGCTTCCAATGTTCTTCGCTGACCTGCGCCGGCCGTTCGACGTCGTCGAGGCCGCTGGTGAAGACGCTGGCCATTTTGGGCACGTATTTGCGGGGTATGAAATCGCCCGCGTTGATGCTTCCGCCGGCGAACAGCGCCTGCTGGTGGTACGCTTCGTCGCCTTGCCCTTTGCGTGGCGCGGGTGCCGCGTATTCCATGACGTGGAACAGGGCGCTTTGGGTGATGTCCGGCATGGTTGCGATCGCCTGCGCGCCGCGTTTTCCGTCGTGTTCCGGGAATGCGAGGCCCAGCTGGTAGCAGACGAGCTGCAGGTCGCTGAACAGGGAGCGTCCATTCGGCACTTTGCCGGTTTTGTAGTCAATCAGCCGTACCTGTTCGCGGCCGTCTGCGGTACGGCGGTGTTCAAGACGGTCGATTCTGCCCGACAGGCGTACGGTGAGCCGGTCGCTCATGCCGGTTTCCGGCCAGCCGCCGACGAGCGCGCCCATGATGGCGATGAGTTCGTCGCGGGAGATCGGAGCGTTGCCGTCGATGGCGTTGTAGGCGTCGAGGATGTCGTCGAAGTCGAATCGCGCGGCGAACTGCCGTTCCGCTTCGGCATGGTCCAATGTTCCCACGGTGATGGTTTCGGTGTTGTTCGACGGGTATCCCGTACGGTTCGACTTGACGAAATATGTGGCGATGTTGCGCAATGCGACCGATGCCTTCGCGTCCTTGCCGAGCGCCTTGTACCGTTCCTCGGGGTCGTCGATGGCGTTGAGGTCGCCACGTAGGGTCTTGTATCGGCTGATCATCCATTGGGTGATTTCGTCGATGTTGTCCTCGTCGCTTACCGCGGTGTGGTTTTGGGGCAGGTCGAGGCCGGCTTCGGTGGCCTGTTGCGCGACGGCGTGGATGAGCGAGCCGAAGCTGGTGGCCGCGCTGCCCATGCGTGGGCCGGCGAAACGGTTCTCCAGCATCCAGCACACCGGGCACGCCCACAAACTGTCCACGGCGGATGGAGAAAGGGTGACCACGTCGGATTGGCCGTCCGTTTTTTCGATGGATTCCGGTTGTTCGATAAGCTTCGCCTTGTCGGCATGCTCCGTTTTCCCGTCAGATTCCATCTTGCCGTCGATTCCCGTCATATCGTCGGCTCCCGCATGTTCCGTAAGGAACGCCCAATTGTCGGGATTCGCGGCGGCGATGCCATGCGATGCCAACAACGCCAAGGCTTGCGCGGCATCGCGCGCTTGGGGGGAATCGGTCGGCGCATGGGCCAGCACGCTTCGCGAGGCGGCGACCAGGCCACGTGGGTCGGCCTCCAGTCCCGCGTATTCGCCGGCCTCGCCGACCGCCGTGTACACGCGTGTTTCCGCATCGGCATCCCGGTCGCGGTCGAACCATTCCGGCAGGTAGCCGTAGAGGAAGTCGGACGGCACATGGTCTTCGTTGAGGACCGCGCTTACCGTCACGCGCTCATCGGCGCGGGTGAGCGCCACAAGGAGGCTTTTCTGTTCGGAGGCGAGCACCGCGGCGAGCTGCGCGTTTTCGCGGCCTGCGGAAGTGACGATGTCGTCGGACAGTCGTCCATGCAGCATGATGTCGGCGAGTTCCTCCCCGCCGAACAGGGTGTTGCGCGGCGCGAGGTTCGGCCATTGGCCTTGTTGGAACGCAGGCATGAACACGAGTTTCCAATGTTTTCCGGCAGCTCCGGCGGGCGTGGTGAGCGTCACGGCCTGATCGATCGGCGCGGTGTGCGCCAGGGAGTCGGCTTCGATGGCGAGCGCGCGGACCTGTTCGATGAACGCGTCGATGGTGTGCGCTGCCGTCACGCCGTTCGATTCGCCGCCGGACGCGTAGCTGAACAGGCGCATCGCGGTGTCGAGCCGGTCGTTGGCCGCGCGGCCTTCGGCGTTGTTGCGCAACGCCGTTTTCTGCCAGATTTCGGCTTTGCCGAACGCCTGCCATGCACAGTCGAGCATGTATTGCGGTTCGTGGGATGTCAGGCGTGCCTCCGACCGCAGGGTATCGTCAAGCGTTTTCCACAGGCGTGCGAAGGCTTGCGCTTGGGGGTCTTTGCGGCCCAGTACGGAGGCGATCGCGTCGAGCACGCGGTCGGTGTCGCCTTCCAATAGCAGGATGTACAGCGCGTTCATGCCGAAGGATGGTTCGTCCGCGTCCTCAGCGGCACGCTCTCCCGTCATCAGCCGGTCGTCGGTGTCGATTGCCGGCAGGCCCATGTCGGCAGCGTTTTCCGTGTCCGACGCCGATGCCGCCACGCGTGCGGTGTGGAAGGTTTCGACGTAATCGTTCCAATCGTCGATCAGCTGTGGCAGCAGCGCGCGTCCGGACGTGTCGGACGTGGTCGGATCGGCTGTATCGTCATGCAAAACCGTGGCCAGCGAGCCGAGCGCGTTCATCGCCGATTCGACCACGCACAGCCGAGCCGGACGTTCGCCGGGGGTGGTGATCAGCGGCGAGTTCATAATCGATGCGACGCGTGAGCGCACGTATGCGCCGGCCGTGTCGAGGTTCATGGACGAGGTGGCGATGCCTTGCCGTTTCAGTTCGGCCAGTTCGATCATGGAGAACAGGCCCTGCACGAACGGTTCGTCCTTGAGGGGGCGGGTCACGCTCGAATAGCGTACGGGCACGCCGTCGGCGCGTAGCCGTTCGCCGAACGTGCGCACGGTGGCGTTGTCGTGGGCGATCACGGCCATGTCGTTCCAGTCGCGGCCGTGTTCGAGATGTTCGGTTTTGATTTTCCACACCACGTCGTCGAGTTCTTCGACGGCGGAACGGTACATCGCGGCTTCAAGACTGCCGTCGTGCGTCTCCGGCATGGCGATGGCCGGCATTTTGCCGGGGCGGTTCGCCAGCGCGTCGTCGGTCGATTCCGTGCTGGCGATGGTCAGGCTCACGCGGCTCGCCACCGCGGCCAGGTCCGTGCCTTCGGCCATATGGGACGGTTCCAGCCGTACCAGTCGCGCGCCCAATCGCGATTGCGCCATGTTGAACAGATATTCAGGGTACGATCCGCGGAACGTCTGCACCGCCTCGTCGGGGTTGCCGACGAGCAGCAGACGCACGCCACGGTTGCGCAATGCGGTGAGAAAGTCGAAGCCGGCGAGTGTGGCGTCCTGGAAATCGTCGACGATGACGAGTTTCGGCAGGTCGGACGTTTTGGCTTCGTTCACGGCGGCCGCGGCGTCGATCATGAGCTGCGAGGCGTCGAGACGGTATTGGTCCGGATATGCCTCGTTGATGGCCTGGTTGTATTCGGCACGCAGCGCGAAGGCGAGCCGCCATTGCACGCGCAGTCGTTCGCGTCGTTCGTCAAGCGTGCCGTGTTCGTCGGCAGCGCGGGAAATCAGCGCGTCTTCGAGTTCCGGTTTCGCGCCGATCTCGTTCATGCGGGCAAGCATGTCGCGCAGCTGGTTGGCGAAGGCGTCGGTGGCGTCGTCCACCACCATGCCCGACCAGTCGGCGACCACGAAGTAGGTGCGCAATAGCGCGCAGGTGGAGCATTCGTCGCCGTGCTCGGCATGTTCGGCATGTCTGTCGAGCACGCGGCGGATGACCACGTCCTGTTCGGCCCCGTTGAGCAGTTTCGGCAGGGGTTGTCCGGCATGCGATCGCACGGCGGTCATGATGCGGAACGCGACGGCTGGCAGGGTGGTGACGGGGCGTGCCTGCGAGATCGCGGACAGTTCGCGGATCACGGTGTCGCCGAGCCGGTCGGCCACCTGTCTGCCGGAGACCGTCATCACGGCGTACGCGTCGCCATGCCGCTTCATCGCGGCGACCAGCATGTCCAGCGCGAACCGGGTCTTGCCGCTGCGGGGTGCCCCCGCAACCAATGTCACGTCATCGAGATCGTCCACATCCATCATGTCTCCCCAGCTTAGCCGAACGGTCCGGCCACGAATCGCATATCATCGTCCGAAGCCGTCCTGAAAACGTCATCGTGGACACCGCCATCTTTACATATGGACATCGATACCCTCTACAAAGTTTTTCGGACACCGCCACCAATAAGATTGACTAGCGGCGCAGCCCGGGAAGGTTCAACAGCGAACAGACGGCCTGCCCATGACGACGAGTACGGTCGAAGCATAGACGCAACGCACGGAACCGGGCAGGAACTACAAGAAAGAGGAAGCATGGAAGCCTCAAGGAGCATTCCCCCTCAGATTCCCGGTTACACGTTGGTCAAACGGCTGGGCTCCGGTTCCGAAGCCGACGTGTACCTGTACCAGCAGCTTTCCCCGGCCCGTCAGGTGGCCATCAAAATCAGCAAGAACACGCTCGACCCACGTGCCGCGGTCCGCTTCCGTTCCGAAGCGAATTTCATGGGGCAGATCTCCACACACCCCTACATTCTTTCCGTCTATGAGAACGGCGTGACCGTCAACGGGCGCGGCTACACCGTGTTCGAATACGCTCCGGGCGGCAATTACAAGACGTTCCTCGAGCATGGCCGTCTCACCGCCGACCAGATGCTCACCGTCGGCATCGATCTGGCGAGCGCGCTGTTCACCGCGCATCGCAAAGGCATCATCCATCGAGACATCAAGCCCAGCAATATTCTCATCAACGCGCACAATATGCCCATGCTCGCCGATTTCGGCATCGCCGGGACCGTCTATGGGCGTCCGGGTGTCGGCTTCACCATCGCGTGGGCCGCGCCGGAGGTGCTTGCCCAAGGCGGTGGCGGTAATGAATCGTCCGATATCTATTCGCTTGGCGCCACGCTGTTCGCCATGCTGATCGGCCAATCGCCGTACGAGTATTTCTACGCCGATGTGCTGGGCGATTCCCAACGGCAGGTGCGGGCCGAACGGCTCAAGTCCGTCATTCTCAACAATCCGCTGCCCAAGCTCAACCGTCCCGACGTGCCGGCCGAAGTGGAACGGGTGTTGCGTAAGGCCTTGAGCCGTACGCCCGAGGATCGTTACTATTCCGCGTTGGAGCTCGCGCGCGACATGCAGCGCGTGCAACAGGCCTTGTATGGCCGTGCCGTGCAGACCACCGTCGAGGGTGTGCCGGATTATCCGCAGAACATGTACGCGCAGACTTCCACATTCGACCAGTCCGCCCCGGTTGCGAAACAGCATGCCCGGTGGGCGAAGCCGTTGGCCGTCACGGTTGCTGCGGCGGCCGCCGTGGTCGTGATGGCGTTGGCGTTCGTCACCGTCGTCATGCCGAATATGGATGCGGCTTCCGACAACAGCAAGGTGCAGGTGCAGAACCATGGCACCCAGAACCATGCCGAGAACGATCCCGATTCGGCGATCACGTCGGGCAGTGTGCCGAGCGTGCAGGATCTTACGGGCGAATACACCGCCGACGGCAAAGTGCGGTTCACGTGGGTCAATCCTTCTCCGAAGGATGGCGATTCGTACGCGTGGTCGCTGGTCGGCGATTCGGGAACCGACCCGAACGCGCAGGGCACCACCACGGAGTCGACGCGTATCGAAATCGATCCGGCCGACGGCGCGCAGACGTGCGTGCAGGTGAGTCTGGTTCGCGCGGACCGGCAGATGTCCGAGAATCCCATGATCGCGTGCGCGGCCAAGCCGTGAGTTTGCGGCCGGATGCGGGTGACATGAACCGATACGAACCAATACAGCCCGGCATGCATGCGGGCAAACAGGTAGGCGCATGCGGTCGGATGCGCGGTCAAGCAAAGTTTGGGCACAATCAGGGAAGAGCCAGTCGATGAGCAAGCATAGGAACGCCGAGAACCAGTCGGCGCAATCGTACGAACGGCAGTTGCGATTCGGGTCGATGCTGCGCAAGCTGCTGCCTTCCGGCAGTCGCCGGTGGATCACGCCGATCGTCATGCTGCTGCTGTTGCTGGGCATCGTCGCCGGAGCCGTCATCGTCAGTTCGGTGACGCAACGTCACGTGCAGCTCGACGATGGCACCGTGTGGGTCACTTCGCTCAAAGACCGCAAGGCCGCCCGTTTCAACGTGCGCAACCGGGACGCCGACGCGGGCGTCGCCTCCACTGCGGCCCGGTTCGACGTGGCCCAGCATGATGGCTCCACCGTGATCTCCGAAGGTACGAAGGCCAGCAGCATCGAGGCCTCCACCGTCAGCGAAAACGGCAACACCACCATCAAATCGGATATGCGGACCGTCGTCGGAGGCAACACCGCGGCGTTCATCAACGTCAAGACGGGCAATGTGTGGGTCGGGTCCGCCGATGATGTGAAATCCATGAATCCGACCACCGATTCGCCGAAGATGAAGCTGGGGTCGGGTGGCCGTATCGCGGTGACGCATGACGGTGTCGTCTACGGCTACCGCACGTCCGACGGCGCGGTGCTCAGTGTCGACGGACCTCAGGGAACGCCCGGCAAGGATGCGACGATCAAGGGCGCCACGAATGTCGAATCGTTCACCGTGGTCGACAAGACGCCGGTCGCAGCCGGTGCCGGCAAGGTGTTCTGGCCGAAGGGCAGCGCGGATATCGGCCTGCAGGGTCAGGCGACGTTGCAGGCGCCGTCCACGGATGGCAGGCAGACTGGCTGGGTGGCGGTTTCCACGCCGCGGGGCATCGCCATGGTCGATTTGGGCAGCAAAAAGGTCACGCAGCTGCCGAATGCCGGCAAGGGCGATGCCGTGCAGCCGGCGTCCACCAATGGCTGCGTGTTCGCCGCGTGGGCGCAGAAGGCCAACAATTACATCAGGGTGTGCGCGGCGAACGACAAGGACGCACAGTTTTCCTCGTTGGAAGATGTCAATCCCACCTCGCAGCTCGTGTTCCGCACCAACCATCGTCTGGTGGTGCTCAACGACGTGGTCAACGGCAATGTGTGGAATCCGCAGGAGTCCACCAAGGTCATCAAAATCCAGTGGAACAAGGTGGAGACCAAGCAGTCGAAGCAACAGCAGCAGAACAACGACAGCGCCAACAACCAGCATAATTTCAGCAAGAACTGTTCGGCGCAGTCGGGGCAGATCAAGGCCGTGGACGATTCGTTCGGCGCGCGCGTGGGATCGCAGCAGATTCTCGACGTGTTGCGCAACGACGAGCAGACCGACTGTTCCGTGCTGCGCATCACGTCGGTGAGCGCTCCGGATGGCGCGAACATCACCGTCTCCCCCGTCTATGACGGCCGATATCTGCAGCTCGACGCCTCCGGTGCCGCCGCGGGCAACGTGTCCTTCAGCTATGAGATTTCCGACGGACGCGGGCAGACGTCCAGCGCCACCGTGTCGCTCACGCTGGCCGGCGGCGACGACCATGCGCCGCTGCAGAGCGACACTCCGCCGGAAATCGACGTGGAGCAGGGTGCTTCGTACACCGCGAACGCGTTGGGCAGCTTCTCCGACCCCGACGGCGATCCGCTGACCTTGGTGTCGGCATCGCCGCAGAACACCGATCAGGTGACGGTGTCCACGCGAGCCGACGGACAATTGGTCTTCAACGCCGGTTCGATGTCGTCCGGCAGGGCGGGCATCGAGGTCACGGTGTCCGACGGCCAGCAGACCGGCATCGGCATGATCTACTTCTCCGTGAAGCCGGCGAACACGCTGGGCGCGGTCATCGACCCCGTGGTCAAACAGACCACGCCCGACACCCGCACCACCATCGCGCTCAAACCGTACGTGCACGGCACGTCCGTCGAACCGGCCGAATTGACCGCGGTGGAGACGCCGTCCGGCGCGGCCACCACCATGAACGCCACCGACATGTCGATCACGTTCACCGCCTCCAATCCCGGCACCTACTATGTGCCGTACACCATCACGCAGGGTTCCATTCCGTCGACCGGTCTGGCTCGTGTGGAGGTGCAGGCGGTGGCCGGAGACGCCGCCAAGCCGATCGCGGCGAACGATGTGGCGCTGCTAGGCGCGGACAATACCGCGATCGTGGAGCCGCTTGCCAACGACGTCGACCCGATGGGCGGCGTGCTGTCGGTGACCAGCGTCACCGCGGACGCGCAAAGCGGCATCAAAACCGGTGTGGTGAGCAACAAGCGCGTCTATATCACCGCGCGTCAGGTGCCGACCGAGCCGGTGCGGATCTCCTACACCGTGGCCAACGCGGCCGGATCGTCGACCGGCGTCATCGTCCTGCAGCCGCCGGCGCTGACCACGTCGAATTCCGTGCCGAAGGCCGAGAACATCACCACACAGGTGCGCACCGAAGGCATCGTGTCCGTGGACGTGCTCGACCATGTCACGTATTCCGACGGCACCACGGTGAGCCTGCAGAACGATTTGCAGTATGACAAGAACACGTTCAAGGGTCTGGTGTTCGTGTCCGGCGACACCGTGCGCTATCAGGCCACCAGACAAACCGGCTCCTTCCCCGTCACCTACACGGTGAAGGACAATCTCGGCAACGCGGCCTCGGCCACCATCACCATCAACGTGCATCAGAAGGACGCGTCCAACAAGGCGGCTCCGACACCGTCCGACGTCGAGGCGCAGGTGGCGGCCGGGCAGAAGGTGCAGATTCCGATCACGCTCACCGGCATCGACGCTGACGGCGATGACGTGCAGCTGCTCGGCTTGGGCAACAAAGCGCCGAAACTGGGCCGTATCAGCGAGGTGGGCGCCACGTATCTGGTGTATGAGGCGTATGCCGATTCGTCCGGAACGGACACCTTCTCCTACGCCGTGGAGGATTGGACCGGTCAGAGGGCCACCGCGCAGGTGCGTGTGGGCGTGTTCAAATCCGGAGCCGATTCGGGTGTGTACGCGCGCGACGACGAGATCACGCTGCGTCCGAACACCGCGGCCACCGTGCCGGTGGCGCAGAACGACATTTCCGGGGACAATACTGATCTGACCGTGGCCAAGGACGTGGAATCGCAAGGCATCGGCGGCATTCAGGTCGTCGACAACATGCTGTCGTTCACCACGCCGAAGCAGGCGGGCACGTATTACGTGGTCTACACCGTCAAGGACAAGGCCGGCCTGTCCGATTCGGCGACGTTGACGGTGAATGTCGACGAGAACGCCGCCATCGACCCGCCGACCGCGTACGATTACCGTGTTCCGGCCGCCGCCACGATCGACAAGAAATCCGTGGACGTGGACGTTTCGCAGTGGATCGCCAATCCGTCCGGCACCGCCGACGAGCTTCAGGTGGGCGTGGATCCTTCCGCGACCGACCATGCGCATGTCAAGGGCGGCAAGGATTCCACCATCATCACCGTTGATCTGACCGATGAGGCGCGCGCGGTGCCGTACACCGTCACGAACACGACGTACGGCATCACGTCCACCGCGTTCATCCAAGTGCCCGCATATGGCGTGTTTCCGCCGGTTCTGCGTCCGAAGGCGCCGGCGTTGAAGGTCAATGCGCGTGAGACCATCACCATCAACATCGCCGACTACGTGCGTGTGGGCGCGGGCAAGACCGCGTATGTGGACGGCGCCGATTCGGTGAGCGCCACGAAGGCCGCGGACGGCGACCTGTACGTCAACGACCAGACGTTGAGGTTCACCGCGCCGAAGGATTACGCGGGTCCCGCGTCCATCACCTTCACCGCGGTGGACGGCAAGCGAGACAAGAACGACAAGGTGAAGATCGTCAATTCGGCGGTGCTCACGCTTCCGATCACGGTGATCGGACGTGAGGTTCCGCCGCCGACGTTCTCGTCCTCCACCGTCGATGTGGTGGCCGGCGAGAAAGCCACTACCATCGATCTGACGGCGCTGACCCATTCGGCGTCGGGCCTGTACGAGGATGAGAAGCAGTACTCGTATTCCGGCGGCGTGAATTCCGGCAGTGTGGATGCCAGAGTGTCTCCCTCCGGCACGTTGACCGTGTCCGCGGACAAGACGGCCACGCCGGGCACCACGGTGAGCGTGCCCGTCTCAATCAAATATGCGAAGGGTACGGTGAGCGCCGGTATGACCGTGCGCGTCACCGCGTCCAACAGGCCACTCGCCCGCGTCACCGAGAAGACCGTGAAAATCAAGGCCGGTTCCAGCGAGCAGGTGAATCTGCTGTCCGACGCGTACAATCCGTTCCCCGACACTCCGCTGACGGTGACCGGATGCACATCCGACGGCGCGTCGAAGCTGACGGTGGATTGCCCGTCCAACGGCGTGGTGTCCATCAGGGCGGCTTCCGACATCGGCGCGAGCACCAACAAGGTGGTCGTCACCGTGCGCGACGCCACCAAAACAAAGGAACGTGAGGTGACCGGCACCATCAGCGTTTCGGTGATGGACAAGCCTGATGCGCCGCTGCTTTCCGCGGTGTCCGGCGACCCGCAGGATGGCGCCGTGAATCTGAGCTGGACGGCCGGTTCGGCCAACGGCAGCCCGATCACCGAATACAAGGTGATGTGGGGCGGAGACGCGTCCGGCGAGCGCTCGTGCGGGCAGAAGACCTCCTGTCTCATCGACGGGTTGAAGAACGGCAAGACCTACTCGTTCAAGGTGCAGGCCAGGAACGAGGTCGGCTGGTCCAAGGATTCCAACGCCGTCGAGGGCACGCCGGACAAGCTGCCTGATGCGCCGACGGATGTGACGGCCAGTGTGAAGGGCAACACGGTGAGCGTCACGTGGAAGGCTCCGGACGGCAATTTCTCGTCGGTGGACAATTACGAGGTGACTTTGTCCGGCAGGAACGCACCGTCCAAGCAGACGACAAATTCCACCGGAATCGATTTTGTTTTCGATAACAACGCGATTTCCGACGGCGACTCGTACACGGCTACGGTACGCGCCCACAACAAGGTGAATTGGAGCCAACCGTCCAAGGCGTCCGACGCGGTCAAGCCGTGGGGCAAGCCCGATGCGCCGAAGATCTCCGTGACGAACGACGACACCACGGGAACCGTCACCGTCGAATCCGTGGGCAACACCCGCAACGCGGGATGCAAGGCCGTCGAGATTTCCGGAGATGTCAGCGCAAGCATCGACGGATGTTCCGGATCCTACGATTTCAAGATTCCGGACCATGATCTCAACACCAGGGAATACACCATCAAGGCGGCGGTGGTCGGCAAGGAGAAAACGACCAGCGACGATTCGACCGTGCGTTTCACACCGAAATACGCGGTGAAGGCGCCCGAATCGGTCAGCGTCAAGGGGCATGACGACGTGTGCGTAGTCAGTTGGAAGGAGAACGGCCACGCCGACGGGTTCACGGTGAGCGCGGACGGACTCGGCTCCTACCATGCCGGCGCTTCCGAACGATCGCACGATTTCCCGCTCAAGGAATGGCAGTCCTGTTCCTCGGGTTCCGTCACGCAGCATTTCAATGGCGCGGCAAGCACCTCCAAGTCCGGCAGGGCCGATCCGGCATACGTCCGCAAGGTGAAGGCCGCCGTCAAGGCGCCGATGCTGACGTGGGACGCCAATGATCCGAACATCATCAAGGTCAGCGGCGGATCGGTGAACATGTACGGCCAGCCCGGCAAAACCGTGATCACCTTCACCGCGGACGGCAAATCCTATGACGTCGCCTGGGCATTGGGCTCCGACAAACTGAACGTCAAGGACGTGCTGCCGACCGGAGCCGATTACGCGTGGAAGGCGAAGGTGGTGGGCACCGACACCGCGCTCAACAACGAGGACAATGGCGGCACACTGCTGGACCATGACAGGTACAAGACTCCCACGCCGAAACCCGAACCGTCGGAACCTTCAGAACCATCAAAACCGTCGGAACCATCGGATTCTGACGCGTCCACGGAAGGCGAAGCGGCCACGCGGAATGACCGGCCTGTGGCATCCTCCGTCGCCCTGTCCACCGTCGACGGCGCATCCAAGCCTTGGATCCGCGGCCTGGCCTACTACGCCAGATGGTGAAACGGACGATCACAGCAATCGCAAACACAACGAACCATCCACACGAGCAACACAACAAGCAAGGAGCAACCCATGAGCAACGATTTCGATGACGCCACCCAGCTGGGTTCCATCGGCCATAATCCAAGCGTTCCCAGCCAACCCGGCCAGCAGCAGCCGGCGTTCCACACGCCGAATCTGCCGGAGCAGCCGCAAGCCGATGAGGATCCGGAGGGCACGCTGCTGAGCGCGCACGGCACCACCCAACCGGCGTTGCCGCAACAGTCCGCCCCGGCAACGCCGAACCAGCCGCGGTTCCGTCAGCCGATGCCGCAGAACCTTCGCCAACCGGCCGCCAATCCGGCAGTCGCAATGCCCGCGCAGCAGCCCGTCCAGCCAACCCAACCCGTCCAGCCCAGCCAGCCTGTACAGCCCGTCAAACAATCCCAGCCGGTCATCGACACGTCCATGATGACCGCACCCAGCAAAGACATCACCGAATTCCATGAGAAGTTCGCCAAGCTCGTAGATAACGTCTCCCAGGTCGTGGTCGGCAAGGAAGCACCCATCCGCCAATGCGCCACAGCCATGGTGGTCGGCGGGCACATCCTGCTCGAAGACAACCCGGGCACCGGCAAAACCCAGCTGGCGCGAGGCCTTGCCAACTCCATCGACATGTCGTTCAAACGTATCCAGTTCACCCCGGACCTGCTGCCGTCCGACGTGGTCGGCGTCACCTACTACGACCAGAAGCGCGGCGAATTCGAATACCGCGAAGGCCCGATCTTCGCGTCCATCGTGCTCGCCGACGAAATCAACCGCGCCTCACCGAAAACACAGTCCGCACTGCTCGAAGTCATGGAAGAGCAGAAGGTCACCGTCGACGGCGTCACCCACCCGGTGCCGCAGCCGTTCATGGTCGTCGCCACCCAGAACCCGATCGAACAGCTCGGCACCTACAAGCTGCCGGAAGCGCAGATGGACCGTTTCCTCATCAAAACCACCATCGGCTATCCAAGCCACGACGTGAGCGTCAACATCCTGAAACAGGTCAACGTCACCGACCGCGCCGCCACCGTGCATCCGGTGCTCACCGGCGAAGACGTGCTGCGCATGCGCAACATCAGCGAAACCGTGCATCTCGACGACGCGATCCTCGAATACATCGTGCGACTGGTGGAAGCCACCCGCCACAACGAACGCATCCAAGTCGGCTCCTCCATGCGAGGCGCGCTCGCCTTGACCCGCTGCGCGCGCGTATGGGCCGCCTCCGACAACCGCGGCTACGTAGTGCCCGACGACGTCAAAAACCTCGCCGTACCCGTGCTCGCGCACCGCATCACCCTCACCGCCGAAGCCACCTTCGCCGGAAACACCCCCGAACAGATGATCGGCCAGATCCTCGAAGACGTGCCGGCCCCAACCCTGGGCGCCAACGCCTGAAACACAATCCACCCCGGCATACGCACCACACAATCCGAAAGGTCAAGGAATGCGGCATTCGCACACAGTGCAGCGCAGACGGACCATCCAACGATCCCTACGCCGCCTCAAACATCGCATCAAGCGACTGGCCACCTCATACGTGTCGCCGCTTGGCTGGGCGGTGACGGCGCTCGCCGTCGACTCGCTGGTGGCGTTCGTCCTGCTGGGGTGGCATGAGCTGCTGGCCATGGCGGTGGTGTTCGCGGTCATGCTGGCCGCGGCGGTCATGCTTTCCCTTGGCAACACCTCGTTCCAAGCCACCATCGACGTGTCCAGCAGACGCGTCACGGTGTCAGACACGGTGAAAGTCGACGTCTGCGTGGACAATCCAGGCCGCACCCCCACCACGTCGGCGCGCGGCGACCTGCCCATCGGAGACAACCACGAACGGTTCGCCATTCCCATGCTCGCCGCAGGACAGTCACGCCAGACGACTGTGGAATTCACCGCCGTCAGCCGCGCGGTGCTGCCCATCGGCCCGCTATCCATCCGCAAAGGCGACCCGTTCGGTCTGATCCGCCACGAAAAGAAACTCGTGGACCAGATCAACGTGTTCATTCATCCGCAGACCGTGCTGCTCAGCACCCTGAACGCCGGCATTCCACGCGATTTGGAAGGTCAGCCAAGCGGCGAAATCGTCGACGACGACCTCGACTTCTACGGCCTGCGCGAATACGAGCCCGGCGATGACGTGCGCAACGTGCATTGGCTCAGCTCCGCGAAAACCGGATCGCTTATGATCCGCCAATACGAAGCCACCCGCCGTACCGACACCGCTCTGACCATCAGCGTGAACCCGGATGATTACATCGATTCCCAGGAATTCGAACTGGCCGTATCCGTCCACGCCTCCATCGGCGTGCAATGCCTGCAGCAGAACCGGCCAGTCACCGCGCATGCCGGTTCCACGCACGCCATTCCGCGCAACGCCACGGAATTTCTCGATGGCTGCAGCGGCATCGACCCTGACATCGACGACAATCCCAACCTCGCGCAAACCACTCTCGAACATGCCCCCGACGCATCCTTCTACTTCTTCACCGTCGGCAGGCTCAAAACCATCGACGACATCAAACACATGGTCCTCGCACTCCCCCGCTCCGCAACCTGCGTGGTGCTTCAAGCCGCAACCGGCCAACCGCGCGCCATCAAACGCTACTCCGACTTCACCTTGGCAACCGTGGGAGACCTCAACGACCTCCCCATGATCATGGGGGTGCTGGCATGAGCACCACATTCACCAACACCGGCAATTTCACCGGCAACCTCACCGGCACAGGCACCAACTCCGCCAACACCAACACTGGCATGGCGACCGGCACAGGCACCGGCTCATGGGCGGACTCCACCCACTCCGTCATCTGGATGTCCCGCAGCGGCAAGTCCCCAGCCATGCCCAACACCAACCAGCCGCACGCCGCGCAATACGCAAGTCTCACGGTCGCCGCCCTGCTGACCATCGCCGCAGCCAGCAACCTCATCGACGTATACGGCTCCGCCTTGTCTTGGACGAGCGCCGCAATCCCCGCCACCATCATCGGCTCGCTCGTGGCGCTTGCCGGTCTCGTTCCCGCGTTGCGCCTGTGGTGGCAGATGCTGTTCATGGCGTGTGCGCAGCTGGTGGTCGGCCCGGTCATCTTCCTGAATGGCACCACCATCGCCCATGTCATTCCCACATTGCGCACGTTGACGCAAGGGTGGATGCGGATGCTCGGCTCGTTCAAATACCTGCTGGCCATCGACCCGCCGACCGGCACCGGCGACGGCTCGCTGCTCGCCGTGTGGACGATCTGCCTGTGGGCCGCGCTGCTGGCCGGTATCTTCGCGGTTGCGGAGGATGGCCGGCTTACGATGGTCGCGGTCGTTCCCGTCGTGGCGAATCTCGCGATCTGCGCGCTGCTTGGCACGTCGAGCGGCTTCTACCGTATGGCGATCGGCACGATTATGGCGGTCGTGCTGGTGGTTTGGGTCAGCGCGCGTTGGAAACTGTTGGAATTGGGCCGTTGGCTCAGTTCCGTAGTCATCGTGCTGCTGGCTTCGGCTGTGGCGATCGGCGGATGCTTGGTGGTCGGGCAAAACCGCACCATTCTGCGCGACCATTATGATCCGCCGCTGAGCCCGTACGATTACACCAGCCCGTTGAGCGGCATGCGTTCGTATATCAAGAACCATAAGGACGATGTGCTGCTGACCGTCGACGATCTGCCGGCCGGTTCCACGGTGCGTTTGGCGGTTATGGACCGTTTCGACGGCAATGTGTGGAACCTGTCCGATTCCACCATGGCTTCGGATTCCTCCAACTACCATCGTGTGGGCGATTCCATCGCAAACAACGCCACCGGCAAGCGGTTCACCGCGAAATTCACGGTCGATGACGGTTTGAGCGACTATTGGCTGCCGATGGCCGGCGCGGCTTCCAGCGTGAAGTTCGCCACATCGTCGGACGCCGATTCGTTCTACTACAACACCGACACCATGTCGGCGATCTACCCTTCGCGCACCTCTCCGGGATTGTCCTATACGGAAACCGGCGTCATTCCACGGACGCCGACGGATAAGGAGATCGCCAAGGCGAATGCTTCCTCCATCAGCCAGCCCAAGGCGGAGGATGTGCCCGATTGCGTGGATAAACTGGCCACCGCGATTGCGGGCGGCCAGTCCAAGGGCGGCGAGGCCGCGCAGGCTCTTGCCGACAAGCTCAGGGAATCCGGCTGGTTCTCCCATGGTTTGAATGGCGATTACCCGTCCAGAGCCGGTCACGGCAACTATCGCATCGACCAGCTGCTCGCCGGCAGTGCGATGGTCGGAGACAGCGAGCAATACGCTTCCGCGATGGCGCTTATGGCCCGCAGTCTCGGCCTGCCGAGCCGCGTGGTGCTGGGCTTCCTGCCGAAGAACGACGAGGGCGAGATCAGTGACAGCCGCACCGAGAAGCATGGCAAAACCACCACCACGAAATTCACCGGCAACGATGTGACCGCTTGGGTGGAGATCAAGCTGGACGGTTACGGATGGGTGGCGTTCTACCCGACACCGAAGGAAACGAAGGTTCCCGACGAGAACCAGAATCTCACTCCGCCCAATCCGCAGACCTTGGTGCGTCAGCCTCCGGTGCCGCTTACCGATCCGCTGCGTGACGACAACCAAGCCAAGGGCAAAACGTCGCTTGGCGGCAGCATGGCCGACGAGACGCCGACGAGCCTGTTCTGGCAGCGTTTCGGCAGAATCGTCAGAAAAGTCGCCATCTACGGCAGCCCTCTGTGGACGGTGCTCATCGTCTGCGGCCTGCTGCTCGCCATCAAGGCGATCGCCCTGGCTCGGGCGCGCAGGCATGGCAGCGCATCGCAACGCGTCGCTGCCGGATGGCAGGCGGTCGCGGCGCTTGCCCGGCAAAGCGGTCTTGACGTCCAAGGCACCAGAAACGAGCAGGCGCAGGCCATCGCCGAACAGATGGGCTTCGAAGCCGATACACTGCTCGCGCTGGGCAGGGAGGCTGATTACGCGGCCTTCTCCGGAGGCGATATCACGCAGGAGCATGCGGAACGCTACTGGCATGACATCGCCGAAGAACGAAAGTTCATGCTCGGCTCGCTGCCGACGTTCCGCAGGTGGCGGGCGAAACTATCGCTTGCGGACGTGTTCCACTTCCGGAAAATCCGCTTGCGGAAAATCGGTGTGAAAGGGCGGGACTCATGAACGTCAAACATATTGAGGTCGGTCTGAACAGCAATATCGGCTTGCGTAGGAAAGACAACCAGGACAGCGCCTGCGCAGGCAACGGCGTGTATGTGGTGTGCGACGGCATGGGTGGCGGCAAGGGCGGCAAGCAGGCCAGTTCCGATGTTGCGGAACGGTTCGCGCGTTTGGCCGAACTGCCGACGCGCGATCTTGACGCGATTGACGAAACGATGATCCTTGCCCAGCAGGAGGTGCTCCGTCTGGGTGAGCAGCTCGGCGGCGTTGCGGGCACTACCATCAGCGGCGTGCTGCTGCCGACGCGTGTCGGCGATGACGCGATATGTTCCGACGAACGGTGTTACATCGTCAATGTGGGCGATTCCCGCACGTACCATATGCGCGCCGACGGCAATGGCGCGTGGCTGGCAGATTCGCTGACGTGCATCACCCGCGACCATTCGGAACGGCAGAACGCCATCGATTCGGGGCAGATGCTGCCCGATGAGGCGAGCCGTTGCATTCCGCGCAACATCATCACGCAATGTGTCGGCGCGCCTGCCGGCATCCAGCCTGACTGGTACGCCGCGCGTGCGGACGGACGGTTCATCATCTGTTCCGATGGGCTGCATGCGCAGATCGGCCGTGAGCAGCTTGCCGAGATCGCGGCGGCGTACGCCGACCCGCAGATGGCCGCGGACATGCTGGTACATGCCGCGCTGAACGCCGGCGGCCGCGACAACATCACCGTCATCGTGGTGGACATGCGTTCCGATATGCCGTGCGACGAGGACTGGAACGTCAGCAAGATCGGCGATGACGAGGATATCGACGATGTGCTGGACGGTACGTTGCAAACGTTACGAGCCATTCAATAAGATGGTTACAGACCACGAGACAAGGAGATCATGATGGTCGATTTCGATGCCGCGGTGGCGGCCGTGCAGGATCCGAACGCCGATCCCGTGTTCCTGGCGAAAATCGCGTACGAGAATCCGGAATTCGGTGCGAATGTCGTTGCCAATCCGCGAGCGTACCCGGGTCTGAAGCGTTGGGTCGCCGAATTCGGCGATGAGCGCGCCCGCCAGCAGCTGGTGGCGATGGGCTGGCCGGTTCCGCAAAATGGCGTGCAGCCGCAGCCGATTGCCGAGCCGACGGCCCAGCCAATGGCCGAACCGGTTGCCGAACAGGTCCAGCCGGAACAGCAGTATCAGCCGGCAGTGGCGGAACAGTTCCAGCAGCAGTATCAGCCGGAACAGCCGGTGAACCAGCAATACGGTCAGGACGCTGCCTATGCGGCGTCCAACGAGGCTTCGACCGAGTATGTCGACCCATACATAAATCCCGCCGATTTGTCCGAAGTGGCCGATTATTCATCGAGCCAGCCGCAGAACGAACCGGAACAGCAGTATGCCGAACAGCAGTATGCCGCGGCCCAGGAATCGCCGGCAGACGCGGGGTTCACCGCGGAACTGGCCATGACCACCACCGATCAGATGTTGATGGCCCGTATCGCCAGCGAAGCGCCGGAGCTTCGTCCGTGTCTTGCGCGCAATCCGTACATCTATCCGGAATTGCTTGCCTGGCTTGGCCAGTTGAACGATTCGGCCATCAACGCGGCCATTCGTCTGCGCCAGCAGTGAGCTAACGCCGATTATCAGACCATTTGAAACATAAGGGGTTGTCGCGGGAATCTCCGTGACAACCCCTTATCGTCTTACCGCTAACCGTCCGCGCCGACGCTGTCAACACAAATCGTCAACGCAGTCCGTCAGCGTAATCGTGTCTTCACTAACAAACGCCCTCACTGTTTGCGGAATTGGAAGAACTGGTCGCCGATACGCACCGTGCATGGCGCCTCCAGCTGCATCGGCTTGTGTTCCACTTTGGTTTCGACATCGTCTTGGATGATGTACGTGCCGTTGAGCGAACCGTAATCCTCTATCCACAGCGTGCCATCCTGGTCGAAGCTGATCGCCGCATGGTTGCGTGAGATTGTGCGCGTCGGATCCTCCAGCTTGACCGATTTGGCGCCGGCGGGCACTTCGGCCGAAGGCTTGCGGCCAAGGAGCACGCCCATATCCACGATCACCTGCTGTCCGGTCTGCTCGTTGTCCAGCACGTACGTGTGCTTCGGCTGCTTCATGGTGAAGGCTTCGGAAAGCACGGTGCCGTCCCAGTCGATATCGTCCTCGTCCGAAACGGCAGCGTCGCCCTTCGCAACGGAAACATCCTGCATATCGTGGTCGTCCGATTCGTTCTGTGCGGCGAGCCGTTCGCGTGTTTCCAAGGAATCGGCGGCATTGTCGACGGGTTCGGCTGTGGGTTGCGCCATCACCGTGACGTCATCGTCATACCACCCTGGTTCGGGCGGCGGCGGGTAAGGTAGAAAACTCATATTCCCATTGTAGGAAGGTGACGTCCATGCCGTCTGACGATACTCATTCTGCAATACGATGCTCGCATATTCCATCTCAAAATATTATGCTGTAACTCGTCAAAAGAGACGGACACGTCGATGTTTCCCTCCGTGTTCACGGATTCGACATTCAAAAAAAGGAAAAGGCTAAGAAGGACTTTTCTCACGGCGAACACTCCTCCGTATGGTCAACCGCAGAATGGGCAACCGCAGTATAACCAGCCTCCGCAGCCGCAGGCGCCAAACTACAGTCAGCCACAGCCGGGCGGGCCTCAATACGGACAGCCGCAACCGCCAAAGCCCGGCAACTTTCCTTCCCAGCAAGCCGGCGCCGCGGCCAAAAATAAGCCGCCGGTCGCCATTATCATCGGCGCGGTGGCCGCAGTCGTCGTCATCGCGCTGGCAGCGGTGTTCTTCCTTACGAATCGCGTCAGCCGTTCCGATTACGAGGAAGCGCTGGTCCAAACGCAGGCGTTGGAAAGCAGCTATACAGCCATCAATGAGGAATTCAGCTCGGCGGCGAGCGCAACGGACAACGATTCATCCTCCGCTTATGACGAGGGCAAGAAGAAGTTGAAGACCTTCAAGCAGGACAGCGACAAGCTGGCTGCCATGAAGGCCGTGAAGAAAGACAAGGACGTCAAGGAGAAGTACGAGACGTTCGAGCAGGACCGTGCGAAATACGAGAGGTACATGAACGATCTGGCCCAGACCATGCCCGCGCTCATGAAGATGACGCATACCTGCACGAAGCTGCCGAAATTCGACTCCGCCGACATGTCTTCGTACTATCGCGATCTTTCCAAGGCGCTCGAAAGCTGTGCCGCCGACGCCGGCGATCTGGCCAAGGTTCCCATCAAGTCCTATGCCGAGTATGGCGCGGATATGCAGGAAAGCATCAGCAAGAAGAAGGACATCGTGGATCAGATGGCCGATCTGAATCTCAACGATATCGAGTATGGGTCCGCCGATTACGAAAAGCTTCAGGATCTTCATACGAAGGTGTCCGACATCGATTCGCCGACCCTGGATCAGTCCGATTTGCAAAAGGCCGCGAAGGAGGCCGATCTCAGCGGTTCGTTGAAGGATCTGGAAACCACGCTTTCGGAGAAGATCAAGTAACGTCAAAAGACGACTGCGAAACCCTCCCCCGCGATTAATCCACAACCTCGCAATCCCACGACATATAGATATAGCGAAAGGCGGAACCGACCGGTATTGGTCGGTTCCGCCTTTCGCTATGTCAGATGATTCGTCTGTCGACTATCGTGAGGGGAATCTCACAGGGTGTCGCCCAGATCGGTCTGGCCGCCGTTGTCGTCCAGGAAGTCATCCGGGTTGAAGTCATCGCCCAGCTTCAGGTCGCCGAAGTCGATGTTGGAGAAGTCCACATCGGACAGGTCGGTGTCGCCGAAGGAGCTGTCGGTGCCTTCGCCGCCCAAACCGAAGTTCGGGTAGATGGTGTCGCGGATGGCCTTGTCGGGCTCCACCGTGGCGTTGCGGTAACGGGCGAGGCCGGTACCTGCCGGGATGAGCTTACCGATGATGACGTTCTCCTTGAGGCCCTTCAGGTCATCGACCTTCTGGTTCAGGGCGGCTTCGGTGAGCACGCGGGTGGTCTCCTGGAAGGAGGCCGCGGACAGCCAGGAATCGGTGGCCAGCGAAGCCTTGGTGATGCCCATCAGCTCCGGACGGCCGGCGGCCGGCTTGCCACCGTTCTTCACGGCTTCCATGTTGGCGGCCTTGAAGCGTGCCTTGTCCACGAGTTCGCCCGGCAGCAGGTCGGTGTCGCCGGAGTCGATCACGGTGATGCGACGCAGCATCTGGTGCACGATGACCTCGATGTGCTTGTCGTGGATATCCACGCCCTGGGAGCGGTACACGGTGTGCACTTCCTCCACGATGTTCACCTGTGCGGCGCGCGGGCCGAGGATGCGCAGGATCTTCTTCGGGTCGACGGAGCCTTCGATGAGCTGGGTGCCGGCTTCGACATGGTCGCCGTCCTTGACCAGCATCGGCGCACGACGGGTCACCGGGTAGACGATCGGCTCGACGGAGTCGTCGTCCGGCTTCAGGGTGACCTGACGGCCGCGCTCGGTGTCTTCCACCTTGACCACGCCGGCGAACTCCGCGATCGGAGCCTCGCCCTTCGGGGTACGGGCTTCGAAAAGCTCGGTGACACGCGGAAGACCCTGGGTGATATCGGAAGCGGAAGCGACGCCACCGGAGTGGAAGGAACGCAGCGTCAGCTGGGTACCAGGCTCACCGATGGACTGTGCTGCCACGATGCCGACGGCCTCGCCGACATCCACCAGCTTGTTGGTGGCCAGGGACCAGCCGTAGCACTTGGCGCACACGCCACGCTTGGATTCGCAGGTCAGCACGGAACGGGCCTTGACCTCTTCCACGCCGTGGGCAACGAGATCGTTGAGCACGTCCATGGACAGGGCGTCGCCGGCCTTGTACAGCACGGTCTCGCCGTCGGCCGGGTCGATGACGTCGGCCGCGAGCAGACGGGAGTACGGGCCACCGTCGGCGGCCTTGACCAGGTGCAGGTTGCCTTCGGCATCGCGTTCGCCGACCTTCATGGTCAGGCCGCGCTTGGTGCCGCAGTCCTCCTCGCGCACGATCACGTCCTGGGAGACGTCCACCAGACGACGGGTCAGGTAGCCAGACTCTGCGGTACGCAGTGCGGTATCGGCCAGACCCTTACGCGCGCCGTGCTGGGAGATGAAGTATTCCAGCACGGACAGACCCTTACGGTAGTTGGACTTGACCGGTCGAGGAATGATCTCGCCCTTCGGGTTTGCCACCAAGCCTCGCATACCTGCGATCTGGTTGATCTGCATCATGTTTCCTCGTGCACCGGACTGCACGATGATGGCCAGGTTGTTCTTGGAATCGAAGTGTTCCTCAACCGCCTCGGAGACCTCGCTGGTGCACTTGGTCCACAGGTCGACCAGTTCCTGACGACGCTCCTCTTCGGTGAGCATACCGATTTCGTAGTTCTCGTTGACCTTGTCGGCTTCGTCTTCGTACTTTTCGATGTACTCGTCCAGTTCCGGCGGCTGGATAACGTCGGAGAACGCGAAGGACACGCCGGACCACGGTGCGCGGGTGAAGCCCAGATCCTTCAGGGCGTCCAGCGTCGCGGCCACCTGAGCGGTGGAGTAACGGGTCGCGATGTCGTCGACGATCTTGCTCAGACGCTTCTTCGGCGCCTGCTCGTTGACGAACGGGTAGTCGACCGGCAAGGTGCCGTTGAACAGGATACGGCCGTAGGAGGTGGCGAACAGGACGGAGCCGTCATGGAAACGCTCCTCCTTGACCACGTCCGGGCTGCCCGGTTCCGGATCGACGACCTTGACCTCGCCCGGCTCCCAGTCCTTCGGCAGCACGAAGTCCTGCGGAAGGCGGATGAGCACCTTGGCCTGCATGTCGATCTCGTGCTTGTCGAGCGCCATTTCGGCCTCTTCCAGCGAGGAGAACACGCGGCCCTGGCCCTTGGCGCCGTCGATGACGGTGGTCAGGTAGTACAGACCGAGGATCATGTCCTGGCTCGGCATGGTCACGGTGTGGCCGTCTGCCGGCTTCAGGATGTTGTCGGAAGCCATCATCAGGGAACGGGCCTCAGCCTGGGCTTCGGCGGACAGCGGCAGGTGGACTGCCATCTGATCGCCATCGAAGTCGGCGTTGAATGCGGCGCAGGCAAGCGGCGGCAGGTGGATGGCCTTGCCTTCCACCAGAATCGGCTCGAATGCCTGGATGCCCAGACGGTGCAGCGTAGGTGCACGGTTCAGGAGCACCGGATGCTCGGAGATGACCTCTTCGAGCACGCCCCACACTTCGGAGTCGGCGCGGTCCACGAGGCGCTTGGCGCTCTTCATGTTCTGCGCGAAGCCCTGGTCCACGAGGCGCTTGATGACGAACGGCTTGAACAGCTCGAGGGCCATCGGCTTCGGCAGACCGCACTGGTGCATGCGCAGGGACGGGCCGACCACGATCACGGAACGGCCAGAGTAATCCACACGCTTACCGAGCAGGTTCTGACGGAAACGGCCCTGCTTGCCCTTGAGCATGTCGCTCAGGGACTTGAGCGGACGGTTCGAAGCGCCGGTGACCGGACGGCCACGACGGCCGTTGTCGAACAGGGAGTCGACGGCTTCCTGAAGCATGCGCTTCTCGTTGTTGAGCATGATCTCCGGGGCGCCGAGCTCGATGAGACGCTTCAGACGGTTGTTACGGTTGATCACACGACGGTAGAGGTCGTTGAGGTCGGAGGTGGCGAAGCGGCCACCGTCGAGCTGCACCATCGGGCGCAGGTCCGGCGGGATGACCGGGATCACGTCGAGCACCATGGCCTCCGGCTTGTTGCCGGTGGTCAGGAAGGCGTTGACGACCTTGAGGCGCTTCAGGGCCTTGGTCTTACGCTGTTCGGAAGCGTCCTTGATCTCCTCGCGCAGTTCCTTGGAGATGGTCTCCAGGTCGAGGGACTGCAGGCGCTTCTTGATGGCTTCGGCGCCCATGCAGCCTTCGAAGTAATCGCCGTAGCGGTCCTGCATCTCGCGCCACAGGTCCACGTCGTCGACCATGTCGCCGGGCTTGAGCTTCTTGAACTTGTCGAAGACGGCGTCCACACGGGCGATCTGGTCGTTGTAGCGGGTGCGGATGGCAGCCATATCACGCTCGGCACCGTTACGCAACTTGGTGCGGGCCGGGCCCTTGGCCTCGCCGGCCTCCTCAAGGGCGGCGAGATCCTCTTCGACCTTCTTGGCGCGGGCTTCGATGTCGGAGTCACGGCGCTGCTCAAGGCGCTTGATCTCGGAATCGAACTCGTCCTGCAGGCCGGGCAGATCGTTGTGACGCTCGTCTTCGTTCACCTCGGTGACCATGTAGGAGGCGAAGTAAATCACGCGCTCCAGGTCCTTCGGGGTGACGTTCAGCAGGTAGCCGAGGCGGGAAGGCACACCCTTGAAGAACCAGATGTGGGTCACCGGAGCGGCGAGCTCGATGTGGCCCATGCGCTCACGGCGCACGCGGCTGCGGGTCACTTCGACGCCGCATCGCTCGCAGACGATGCCCTTGAAGCGCACGCGCTTGTACTTGCCGCAGGCGCACTCCCAGTCACGGGTCGGGCCGAAGATCTGTTCGCCGAACAGACCGTCCTTCTCAGGCTTCAGCGTACGGTAGTTGATGGTTTCAGGCTTCTTGACCTCACCGTGGCTCCAACCACGGATGTCATCGGCGGTGGCAAGGCCGATGCGAATCTTGTCAAATGCGTTGACGTCCAGCACTTGTTAATCCGTTTCTGTTCTTGAGACCTTCCCAAGCTCCCCTTGTCAGGGGAGCTGTCAGCCAAGGCTGACTGAGGGGTAGTGCAAACCGGAAAGGTCTCTGTACGTTATTTATTTCACGTTGGCGGAGCTACACGCGGCGTATTGACCGCATGCAGCCCGAGGGATCACTGGTATTCGGGCTCTTCGGCCTTCTGGTCTTCCTTGGCGGCCGCGTCGGGGCGGGCGCCGATGTTGAAGCCGAGGTCGTCAGCGGAGCTGGCCGGATCGTCATCCTCATCCTTCATGTCGATGGCCACGCCTTCGGCGTTGAGCACTTCGACGTTCAGGGACAGGGACTGCATTTCCTTCAGGAGCACCTTGAACGACTCGGGGATGCCTGCCGGCGGCAGGTTATCGCCCTTGACGATGGCACCATAGACACGCACACGGCCGTCGACGTCATCGGACTTGGTGGTCATCATCTCGTGCAGCGTGTAGGCGGCGCCGTAGGCCTCAAGGGCCCACACCTCCATCTCGCCGAAGCGCTGGCCACCGAACTGAGCCTTACCGCCCAGCGGCTGCTGGGTGATCATGGAGTACGGGCCGGTGGAACGAGCGTGAATCTTGTCGTCGACCAGGTGGTGCAGCTTCAGCATGTACATGTAGCCAACGGAAATCGGCTTGGTGTACGGTTCACCGGTACGGCCATCGAACAGGGTGGCCTTGCCGTCGGGGCCGACCAGACGGTCGCCGTCGCGGTTCGGCAGCGTGGTGGACAGCAGGCCCCTTCAGGACCTCAGGCTTGACACCGTCGAACACCGGGGTGGCAACCGGGGTGTTCGGCTCGGCCTTCTCGGCACCGGACGGAATCAGCTTCTTCCACTCGGCTTCCAGATTCGGATCCAAAGAGATGTCCCAACCGGAGTGAGCAATCCAGCCAAGGTGCAGTTCGAGCACCTGGCCAAGGTTCATTCGAGAAGGCACGCCCAGCGGGTTCAGCATGATGTCGACCGGAGTACCGTCAGCCAGGAACGGCATGTCCTCTTCCGGCAGGATGCGGGAGATGCAGCCCTTGTTGCCGTGGCGGCCGGAGAGCTTGTCGCCCACCGTGATCTTGCGGTGCTGGGCGATGTAGACGCGGATCATCTGGTTGACGCCGTTGGGCAGCTCGTCGCCGTCCTCCTCGGCATCCTCACGGGTGATTTCCTTGACGCCGATGACGGTACCGGTCTCGCCGTGGGGCACGCGCAGCGACGTGTCGCGCACCTCGCGGGACTTCTCTCCGAAGATGGCGCGCAGCAGGCGCTCCTCCGGGGTCAGCTCGGTCTCGCCCTTCGGAGTGACCTTGC